>OJMK01002105.1_pt1 | contig 14381 bp, 9 predicted proteins | sample 1597201 | NCBI WGS metagenome assembly OJMK01 (sample SAMEA2452125, study PRJEB22498) | human gut metagenome | reverse complement strand
GGCCAAGCCGGTGCCGTTCACGATTTACCGTACCGGTGTGTCGGGCGACGGCGTGCAGCGTTTCGACGAGCGGTCCGCGCAGGAGGGCAGTTACGGAAACCTGTCGGTCGATCCGGCAGCCTCGGCGCGTTCGGATAGCCGGCCGGAACGGTCCGGATATTTCAATAGAAAACAGATGAATTACTACAGTACCAACCGCCGTGCCGCGGAAGCTTCGCTCAAGGAGGCCGTCGTGCGCGGACTGGCCCCGGACAGGGGGCTCTACATGCCCGGGCGCATCGAGCGTTTGCCCGAGTCGTTTTTCCGCGAGATGCCGGGCCTTTCTTTCGTACAGATCGCCTGCCGCGTGGCCGAGGCGTTCTTCGGCGAGGATGTCGATGCGGACGCTTTGCGGCGCATAGTGACCGATACGCTGAGTTTCGACGCGCCGGTGGTCCGGGTCGAGGACCGCGTCTGGTCTTTGGAACTTTTTCACGGACCCACGTTGGCATTTAAAGATGTGGGGGCGCGCTTCATGGCTCGGTTACTCGCCTATTTCAATAAACAGGAGGGCGAGCGGCAGGTCAATGTGTTGGTAGCTACATCTGGCGATACGGGCAGTGCCGTGGCAAATGGATTTTTAGATGTTCCGGGTGTAAAAGTATTCGTGCTTTACCCGCAAGGGAAAGTCAGCGAGATACAGGAAAAGCAGTTTACCACACTCGGTCGCAACATTACGGCATTGGAAGTGAGCGGTACATTCGATGATTGTCAGGCATTGGTGAAGAATGCCTTTATGGATAAGGAGCTGAACGAGAAACTCTATCTTACCTCTGCCAATTCCATCAACGTGGCCCGTTTCCTGCCCCAGTCGTTCTATTATTTTTACGCCTATGCGCAGTTGTGCGGGTTAGTCGGGAAGCCCGAAGAAGTCGTGTTCAGTGTGCCCAGCGGAAATTTCGGCAATATTACTGCCGGTTTGATGGCTAAACGCATGGGACTGCCTGTGAAACGGTTCATTGCGGCCAACAACCGCAACGATGTATTTTTGCAATACCTGCGTACGGGAGTTTATACGCCGCGGCCTTCGGTCACCACTATCGCTAATGCGATGGACGTAGGTGATCCCAGTAATTTCGCGCGAATACTCGATTTGTACGGAGGCTCGCACGATGCGATTTGTGCCGAGGTAAGCGGGGTAAGTTACACCGATGAACAGATTCGTCGAACGATGAGCGAAACTTTCCGCAACGAACGATACTTGCTCGATCCTCATGGAGCCTGTGGCTATCAGGCGTTAGTCGACGGATTACAGCCCGGCGAGACAGGTATTTGTCTCGAAACGGCACATCCGGCTAAATTTCTCGAAACGGTTGAATCGGCTATTGGCGAGACGATTCCGGTTCCCGAAAAACTGCAAGTCTTTATGCAGGGAGAAAAACAAAGTATCCTTATGCCGGTCGGCTTCAACGCTTTCAAGCACTTTTTGCTCAATCAGCAATAAAGGTTCTGTTACGTAAATCAAACAGCCGGGAAATTTTCCCCGGCTGTTTGATTTATATGACTATATTATTATTGTTTCTGAAATTCTTTTTCTAACAGGATTTTTCCGTCTTCCTGTTTTACTTGAACTTTCAATGAATGGTTCGAGGCAAACAAGGTCAATACCGAGTTGTTCGAGTTCACGATGATGGGGAAGGAGGCCGCATTTCCTTTGTCGGTAAATCCGAATGCGTGCTCGTGACCGCTCAACATTAGATCTATTTGTGCCTGCTCCAATAAGGGCAGTAGTTGTTCCCGCAGCCGTTCGGAACCGTACCAACCGCCTTTCGTGAAAGGAATATGTGAGATAACCACACGGTAGGAGGCGTTCTTGAACTCTGGGTTGTCTATCTCCCGAGACAGCCAATCCTTTTGTTCGAGCATATAACTGTCGAAGTCTATCAGTCCAGAGTATTCCACATCGGTGTCAGGTTTGTCTTCACCGCAGTCCAACACGATGAAGCGAACGGGTCCATAGGTGAAGGCATAATAGAATTTACCGTTGGGGCCGGCGAGGTATCGGGAGAAATTGCGGGCATATGCTCCGCGGGTTTCGTGATTGCCTCTTGCGTACACGAATGGTTTTTGGGCAGTGAACAACTCGATGGAGGTGTTGAGGAAACTGGTAAATATATCGTTTTGCCGGTTGATGTGGCTACACATGTCTCCGCAGAAAAGTACCATGTCGAAGTCCTGTGGCGGAGCCATACCCAGTAGTTTCTTTTGCAATTCGTTATTCCCATGTATGTCGTTGACCATAACCATTGACAGGGTTTCTCGATGGTTGTCGAGAGTTGTGAAGGTCAACGGTTTTTTCCAGATGTCGGTGGATACTACGGAACCCATAACAGGACGGTAGGCCCGCAATTCTTTCACTTCTTGCGACAATACTCTGTAAAAATAGGTCGTATTTTTTTCGAGTCCTTTGACCGTCACCCGGTGCAGCGTGTCGACACAATATAACCCGTCTTGTGAGGCATAGGCTTTTCGTGGCGATTGGGAGTAGAAACTTTTCCCGGCTTCCTTTTTGCTAAATTCCACCCACGATTTGCAAGGCTTATCGGTGGTCCACACGACTGTTACTTCATCTTCGGACAGATTCTGTAAATAGGGGCCATGAGTAATTTGGGCTGAGGGTTGTCCGGCTATGGCGTAAAGGGGAAAGACTATCCCTGCGACTATTGCAATGATTAATTTCTTTGTCATATCGGTAGATTCTAAAATAAATTATTCTTTAAACTGTGTTTTGTGATAACTATATAAAGCGGGCATAACTCGAAAGGAGGATAGGTTTGTGAAGAATCGATTACGGTATTTGTGTTTTCAGAAACTTAAAGCGATATTTTTATCCCCTTTTGTATGGGATAGAATATTTTTGCTTTTCCACAAAGATAACATATTTATTGCTTGTGTGATGCTTCTCGTAAAAAAATAAGAACGGTTTTTAAGTGAAGGTGTGTGATTGATTCCCGTGAAAAGGGGCGATATAAAACTTGAAACGTCCCTATCCGTATATCGGGCAGGGACGTTTCGGCGCGTTATGATTTTGATTTATAATTATACTTTTTCCAACGCTTGTTTCAAATCGTCGATGAGGTCGTCGATATGTTCGGTTCCTATGGAGAGGCGCACCGTGCCGGGGAAAATTTCCTGTTCTTCTTTTTCTTGGTCGGTAAGTTGAGAATGGGTAGTCGAAGCTGGGTGAATGACCAACGATTTCACGTCGGCGACATTGGCGAGCAGTGAAAAGATTTTCAGGTTGTCGATGAAACGATGGGCTTCTTCTGTGCCCCCTTTTATCTCGAAAGTGAAAATCGAACCGGCTCCCTGTGGGAAATACCGTTCGTACAATGCATGGTCGGGGTGGTCGGGCAAAGCCGGGTGGTTCACCCGTTTTACTTTCGGGTGTCGGGACAAAAAGTCCACTACTTTCAAGGCGTTTTCTACATGACGTTCCACGCGCAGGGAGAGGGTCTCCAATCCCTGTAAAAGCAGGAATGCGTTGAAGGGGCTGATGGCTGCTCCGGTGTCGCGTAGGATAACGGCGCGTATGCGGGTGACGTATGCAGCTGCTCCGGCGGCTTGGGTGAATCGGATACCGTGATAACTGGGGTCGGGTTCGCTCAACTGGGGAAATTTACCCGAAGCCGTCCAGTTGAATTTACCCGAATCGACGATTATACCTCCCAACGATGTGCCGTGGCCTCCGATAAATTTCGTCGCCGAGTGTACGACGATGTCTGCACCATGTTCGATAGGGCGTATCAGATAGGGTGTGCCGAACGTGTTGTCGATAATGAGCGGTATGTTGTGGCGGTGAGCTATCTCGGCGACGGCATCGATGTCGATGATGTTCGAGTTGGGGTTACCCAGAGTCTCGATGAAAACAGCTTTCGTGTTCGGACGTATGGCTTTCTCGAAATTCGACAAGTCGGCAGGATCGACGAACGTTGCCGTCACGCCGTAAGCCGGTAGGGTATGATCCAGCAAATTATAGGTTCCGCCATAGATCGTCTTGGCAGCGACAATATGGTCGCCGGCACAAGTAATGTTTTGAAAAGCGTAAGTGACGGCGGCTGCGCCCGAAGCGACGGCAAGGGCCACTCCGCCTTCCAGTGCGGCGAGACGTTCTTCCAGTACATTTTGGGTCGGGTTGGTTAATCTGCCATAGATATTGCCGGCATCTTTCAATTCGAATCGGGCGGCGGCATGAGCCGAATTATGGAATACATAAGAAGTCGTTTGATAAATAGGGACGGCTCTTGCATCGGTTGTGGGGTCGGGTTGTTCCTGTCCTACATGAAGCTGCAAGGTCTCGAAATGCAATTTTTTCTGTGCCATTATCGTTCGTTTTTTTTATTGAAATATCTATTTGTTTGTCCTGTACAAAGCTATATATTGTAGATATATCGAACAAGAATTTTTATAAATATGGAAAATATAACTATATTTGCCGATATTATTAGAGTAAATATATCGTTTGTAATCTTGGGGACTTCCCCGAAAGAATACTATTCTATGGAAATATTGGATAAAACCGATTTGCAGATATTGCGAGTCTTACAAAACAATTCTCGCTTGACAACCAAAGAATTGGCGGCAAAAGTTAATTTGTCGCCTACACCTGTCTTTGAACGGGTGAAACGTTTGGAGGCCAACGGATACATCAAAAAATATGTGGCAGTGCTCGATCCTGCGAAACTCAATCGGGGTTTCGTCGTCTTTTGTAGCGTCAAGCTCCGTAGGCTCAATCGGGATATAGCCGCCGAGTTTACCCGCATTGTCCGGGAAATCCCGGAAGTGACCGAGTGTTACAACATTTCGGGCGATTACGATTATCTGCTCAAAATCCATGCTCCCGATATGAAATATTATCAGGAGTTTATTATCAATGTATTAGGTACGATAGAGAGCATGGGGTCGCTCATGAGTACTTTTGTCATGGACGAGGTGAAGCATGAGTATGGCATTCCGCTTTAATTTTTCCATGAGTTATCCCGCTGCCTTTTTCTTTCCTTTCCGTATCTTTTGCTCGTAAACGGTCAAGCGATTTCGAGGTCGAATGTGTCGTATAGGTTTTTTATATCGGGATTCTTTTCGATCATCTTCATCAGTACATCTTTCGGACTGAAAATAATTTCTTTCTCTCCCGGTTGGTTGATACGTAATTGCATGGAGAACTGGTTGTTCTTCAAGGCATTTTGTAGGAAAGACATCAATTCGTGGAAATGCTCGTTGATGTGGTCCACTTGAATTTGGGAATCGACCGACACTACGAAATTCTTGGGGTCGACGAGCTGTGGGCGGCAACTCTGCATCGTATTGACGAGCACGACTTCTGTCGGTATGGTTTTGGCGTATTCCAGCCAAGCTGTGGTAAGGGCTTCGGCTGTGAATGGTGTATCGAGTACGGTTTGTACGGTCGATGTGTTTTCCTCTGCGACAGATTCTGCCGGTTTCTGATGTATAGAGATACGAGTCGGGGGAGCCGCTTTTCTTGTTTGCGTCGGAGCTGCCGGAATATCCCGTTTAAAAGTTGTAGGCCGTATGGTTGCGGCTCGGTATGCAGCCTGAGGTTCGGCAGTCTGGGTAACTCCCGAGGTGGTTCCTGCCGTTTGTTGAGAGGTCGTGGTGTTTGGTGTCTGGGTCGTTGGGCTTACCGTTTGTCCGGCGTTGGGAGCCGGCGTTATCTTCTGCAACGGTGGATTTTCGGGAGCGCTAGTAACAGGATTTGTGATTTGGCAAATCTGTATTAGAGTCAACTCCACCAAAAATTGTTTGTTGTTGCTTATGCGATAGTCAAGATCACAACGATTGCTCAGTTCCATCGCACGGTATAAGAAAGGTAAGGTACATTTTTCCGCCTGTTCGCCATAGCGTTTGGCCACCGATTCGCTCACTTCGAGCAAGGGGAGGGTTACCGGGTCTTTACTGACCAGCAGATCGCGGAAATGACGGCTCAGTCCGCCGATGAAAAATTGGGCTTCGAAACCGTTGTCCCGTATTTCTTTGAATATCATCAATGCCTGCGGTACGTTGTTTTGCAAGAAAGCATCCACTAATCTGAAATAGTACTCGTAATCCAGTACGTTGAGGTTTTCGATAACCGATTTATAGGTGATGTGTCCGCCCGAAAAACTGACGACTTGGTCGAATACCGAGAGAGCATCTCGCATACCGCCGTCGGCTTTTTGGGCGATGATGTTCAGGGCCTCCGGTTCGGCGGTGATACCCTCTTGTGAAGCCACATATTGTAAATGTTCGGCTATGTCGGTAGTGGTAATCCGTTGGAAGTCGTACACTTGGCATCTCGACAGAATCGTGGGCAATATTTTATGCTTCTCGGTAGTTGCCAGAATGAAAATAGCATGGTGCGGCGGTTCTTCCAGCGTTTTCAAGAAAGCGTTGAAAGCGGCAGCCGACAGCATGTGCACCTCGTCGATGATAAATACTTTGTATTTGCCTATTTGAGGCGGTATCCTCACTTGGTCGATGAGCGTGCGTATATCGTCCACCGAGTTGTTCGAGGCGGCATCGAGCTCGATGATGTTGTAGGAGCGTTGTTCGTTGAAGGCTCGGCACGATTCGCATTCGTTGCAGGCTTCTCCCGATTCGGTCGGGTGGAAGCAGTTGATTGTTTTAGCGAAAATACGGGCACACGAAGTTTTCCCTACGCCGCGAGGGCCGCAAAACAAATAAGCATGAGCGAGTTTGTTCGAGTCGATCGCATTTTTCAGAGTTTGAGTCAATGCTTTTTGTCCTACGACCGAACGGAACGTCGATGGTCTGTATTTTCGTGCCGAAACGATATAATTGTCCATATAGATTTTCTAAGTTCTTTTGCAAATATAGTGAAAGGAGAGCGCAGAGGCAAACGAAAATTTCATTTTCGGCTTGACTATGCCGAACCGCATCCGATATTCTACAAATATAGTGAAAGGTGAGTGCAGAGGCAAACGGAAATCACATTTCTGGATTGATTATGCCGAACCATATCTTATATATTCTACAAATATAGGAAAAGAAGAAGGCAAGATAAAATGAACAAATCTATTTTTCATACCTAATTGCCCTCTATATTTTGAAATATATAAAATTTTTCCGTACCCTATTCCGGCAAATCGCTTTTCCCGAAGCAGAGAGGCAGCAGACTCCGTATGGACTCTACGATATAAATTTCTTTTTTGCCGTAGAGATAAATGCGCATCGGCTGGTTGTAGCGTTCCTCTGTTTCGAGAATTACCTGCCGGCAAGCTCCACAGGGTGCTGTGGGGTGGTCGATGAAATCCCCGCTGGTTTGAGCGGCGATCGCCAACGCCTCTACGGGCAAATCGGGATATTGAGAGTTGGCATAGAATAGAGTAGTCCGTTCCGCACAAATCCCTGACGGGTAAGCGGCATTTTCCTGATTACTTCCCGTGATGACGGTTCCTCCCGATAATAGAGCGGCAGCACCTACTTGGAAGCGAGAGTAGGGCGAATAAGACCGGTTTGTCGCTTCTTTGGCGGCGTCGATCAACTTTTTCTCCTCTTCGTTTAGCTCATCATACGAACAAACGATTATCTTTGTGGTGATGTTCCGGTTTTCCATAACTGTAATTAAGTCGGTTCTATATTTGTGTTTACAAATATAGCGAAAGGTGAGTGCAGAGGCAAATAAAAAACAAATTTTGAGAGAACCGGATTTCTTGTCGTTTATTTTTAAGCATTGAGCGAATTATGAAACTACGATTCATCATATCCTTGCTTGCGTTGACTCTCTCGTTTTCGCAACTCTCGGCACAACGTAAAAATAAGGCCTATCTCGATTATATCGAGAAATACAGTTCATTAGCGGTAAAACATCAAAAGCAGTACGGCATACCGGCCAGTATTACACTGGCACAAGGGTTGCTCGAATCGGGAGCCGGTCGTAGCGAATTGGCCCGTATGTCCAACAATCATTTCGGTATCAAATGTCATAGCGATTGGAAGGGGAAGAGGGTTTATTACGACGATGATAAGAAAGACGATTGTTTCCGTAAATATAATAAACCGGAAGATTCGTTTGAAGATCATGCCCGTTTCTTAAAGAGAGCTCGCTATGCTTCTCTTTTCGAATTGAAAGTGACCGATTACCGGGGGTGGGCGAAAGGTTTGAAGCGCTGCGGGTATGCCACCGATAAGTCGTATGCCAATAAGTTGATTCAGACCATCGAGCTTTACGAACTTTATAAATACGACCGCCGTAGTTTCAAGCCTATTCGGGCGAAAGACCTTTTACCCGTTATCGTAGCCAATCCGCATCCCGTTTATCGTTCGTGGGGATTGCTTTATGTTGAGGCTCGCGACGGCGACTCGCTCGAATCCATAGCGAAGGAATTCGGTTTCTCGGTGAAAAAACTGGCGAAGTACAACGAAGTTCCCAAAGACTATCCGTTGGAGGCCGGCGACATTGTCTATCTCGAAAAGAAAAAGAAGAAAGCCGAGAAAGGCTATGACTTCTGTATCGTCCGTTCAGGAGACTCTATGCACACCATTGCGCAACGATACGGTATCCGGTTGAAAAATCTCTATAAGATGAACAAACTCCCGGACGATTATACCCCTTCGGTGGGCGATACTCTGCGACTGCGGTAGGTAGTAAATGCGACATTCACTATCGTTTGAGAAGTCGTTTAGAGGTATATGTATGATTATAAGTCAACTTCCAGCTCTACGGGACAATGGTCCGAGCCGAAAATTTCCGTGTGTATTTTCGCGCTGCACAATTTCTCGTTGAGCGATGCAGAGGCAAGAAAATAATCGATACGCCAGCCGGCGTTTTTTTCTCTCGCTTTGAAACGGTAAGACCACCACGAATAGATGTCCTTTTGGTCAGGATAAAAATAGCGGAATGTATCGGTGAATCCGGCAGACAGTAGTTGGGTGAATTTATAGCGCTCTTCATCGGTAAATCCGGCGTTTTTTCGGTTCGTTTTGGGATTTTTCAAATCGATTTCTTGGTGAGCCACGTTCAGGTCGCCGCATACGATGACCGGCTTTTGGGTTTCCAGTTGTTTCAAGAAGTGCAGAAAATCATCTTCCCATGTCATACGGTATTCAAGTCGTTTTAATCCTTCTTGCGAGTTGGGAGTATAGACATTGACCAAGAAGAAATCTTCCATTTCGAGAGTAATGATACGGCCCTCACGGTCGTGTTCTGTTCTATCCATGCCGTAACTGACACTGATGGGTTGAAGTCGGGTAAAGACAGCTGTTCCCGAATATCCTTTCTTTTCGGCATAGTTCCAATAAGACTGGTAACCGTCGAATTGCAAATCCAGTTGTCCCGCCTGCATTTTCGTCTCTTGCAGACAGAAGAAGTCGGCATCCAATTGTCTGAATATATCGGTGAATCCTTTGTCGTAACAAGCACGTAGCCCGTTGACATTCCAAGATATGAGTTTCAGCATAGTGGTTTTTCTATTGTGATTGAGAACAAAAATACAATTTAATTGCTATTCATACGAAATCGACCGTAAAAATTATTGTAGTCCGATAAAAGAATAGTGTCCCTCGTTCGGTTTGTTACCATATATTTTCGGGAGCATGGCTAATAAATGTCTGTTGAAATCTTTCCTTTGTCATTTTTCCTGTTGGATAACAAGGATTGCAAATTCGTATAGAGGGAGAATGACTTTCGATAGGTTCCGTTTCTGCAAGGGGGAATATAGGGGGAACCCCACGAAGCAAAGAGGAACCCCCAAAAGGCCGTTCAAAACGACTCTTTTACCCTCCTCCCTGCCGTGTCCCGTGGCATTACGGGGTGTCGTGCAACAATAGAAGAGAAATGCACAAAACTATCCTTATGCCAAAACATAAAATGCCTCTTTCAATCCTCTCCCCCTGTGTTTCCGTAAGGGAATATAGGGGGAGTGCCCGCAGGGCGAGGGGGTTAAACACAATAGTAGAACAAAAGTATGAAACTCCACCCCCTGTCGTGTCCCGTAATATTACGGGGTATCGCCTAGCAATAGGGGGGAAGAACAAGCACGTTACACAGGAAAGTATTATCCTCCTCCCCTGTGTTTTGCAACGCAAAATATAGGGGAGGTGTCACGGAAGTGACGGAGGGGTTAAAACAGTATAGCAGTGTTTTTGAATGGTTTCTATACTCTTTTCTTGCCGTTTCTCGTAGCATTACGAGGTATTTCAGTTCTCATTATCGAAGATATTTAAACCTCCTCCCCTGTGTTTTGCAGCGCAAAATATAGGGGAGGTGTCACGAAGAGACGGAGGGGTTACATTTTATCGAAAATCTATTTGATTGTTTTTTCAACCTCTTGCCGAAGAGACCGGAATGTATTTGTCGACAAGCACATTCATCGCTAAAATACATGGTTTACCCCACGGATTTTCTGCTGAACTTAAAGAGGACTGTGAAATTAAGAAGCTGTTTTAAATTTATTCCGAGACAGGGGCTCAATATGGCCGGAACATACCTGCTTGCAATGATAATATTATTTCTCAATAAATTTAAAACAGCTTCTAATATAAGTTCCACGTAATAGAGAGGACTTGAAACTCAGTACGCCGATTTATCTGGTTGGCTATTTCTTGGTCTTCGGGAGAGAGCCCGTTGATATATTTTTCATCGAGTACATCGCCCTCTTTAAATTGCGGATATTGTGTGGCGAGTTTTTTAGTGATGATTTTGGGACGGCTTTCCCCATAGCCTTTCGGTTGCAGACGGTCGGGATTAATGCCCGATTTGATAAGGTAGTCTACTACCGAGCGGGCACGGCGGTCCGACAATCGCAGGTTGTACTGCTCCGACCCTTTTAAATCGGTGTGTGCTCCCAATTCGATAGATACGTTAGGATTGTCGTTCAACATCTTTACCAATTCGTTTAGCGAAGTTTCCGATTCGGGACGTAAAGTCGCTCGGTCGAAGTCATAAAATATGTTTTCGATGAGAATAGGTTTACTGATAGATGCCAGTACGAAGTTAACACCGTATTCGGCATCGGCCTCTTCGTTGTCCGAGATAAATTCTTGTTTTGAATTCAGATAGCCTCGGCAGCTGGCCAGCATGACATAGTGCACTCCCCGGTCGAGTTTGAAGCGGAAACTGCCGTCTTTTCGGGCAAATTCTTTTTGGTTCGATCCGTCGTTACCCACGATACGGATAATTGCATCGGGCACGGGTTCATCGTCCTTGTCGATGACTGTGCCGCTTATCCATACGCTTATCGACGGGAGCTCGAAACTGTATATGTTGTCATATCCGCGTCCGTCTCCGCGGTTCGATGAAAAAAATCCGCTTTCTTCTTCCCCGAAGGTAATGCCGAAATCGTCGGCCTGCGAATTGATGGGAGCCTTCATATTCTCGATTTGCCAGAAACCCGAGTCGTTCATTTTCGCTTTGAAAATATCCAGTCCTCCCATACCGGGGTGACCGTCCGATGAAAAATAAAGGTCGCCGTTCGACCGGATATAGGGGAACATTTCGTCGCCCGGTGTATTGATTTGTACACCTAAATTTTCGAGAGTACCCTCTTTCTCGGTTAACGATATACGCCAGATGTCCTTCCCTCCATAACCGCCCGGCATGTCCGACACGAAGTAAAGAAATTCTCCGTCGGGTGATACCGCCGGGTGGCCGAATGCCGATAGGGTGTCGGCCGTTATTTCGTATTTTTGCGGGGCGCTCCATTGTGCGCCGGTGCGGGTGGAAGTATAGATTTCTACCGATGTGTCGGCGTTAGGCTCGCGACGAGCTTTGGTCAGATACATGGTCGTACCGTCGGGACTGAAACTGATTACACCTTCGTCGTCTTCTGTGTTTACGTCACCCTCTATGGGTTCGGGCTTTTGCCAAGCTCCCCGCTCGTTTTTTTTAGAGAAAAACAGATCGCAGTTTTTGGTTCCGGTGATACCGCTTTTATTCTTGCCCAATGCCTTTTCGGTAGACGAGGAGAAATAAACCTGATCGAAATCTTCTCCTAAAAACATCGGTGCGAAATCGCTCCGTCGAGAGTTGAACATGGTCGCTTTTTTCACGACATACCGTGTAGGCGTTTTTTTCCATTGCTGGGCTAAGTTGCAACCCCGTATTCCGTTTTTGGCGAGACTGCTTTGCGGATTCGTTTCCAAATAGGCTTGGTAATTCTTGATAGCTTCTTTGTATTTCCCTTCGTACTGTTGGCTGCGGGCTAAATAAAACAGAGCCATGCTGTCGGGGTAGTCGTATCGGATTGCATTCTGGTAGGCGGCAGAGCTTCGCGGAGCCATGTTGATGCGACGGTAACACTCGGCCATTTTGAAGGCGATTTCTCCTCGCAGTTTCCGCTCTTTACGGGGATTCGTCTTGCTGTATACTTTACGGTAAGTCTGGGCGGCATCATAAAATTCGCCCCGGGCATACTGTTCGTTGGCGACACTTAGTTTCGCCCCCGAACATGACACCAGCAATGCGGCTGTCGCCAATCCCCAAAGTACCGTTTTTATCTTCATGTATCTTATTGAATACAACCGACGATAAGCGGACGGCCTTTCGTCCGTTTTTATCCTGTACCGATCTATTATAGATACGTTTTTTCCTCCGTTTTATTGTGTTTACACTCTATGGAACTGGCTTATGGAAGTAATAGCGAACTGTCTCCGTAGCTGAGAAACCTGAAATCGTGGCTCAGTGCATAGTCGTATATTTCTCTCCATCGTCCGTTTACGAATGCCGAGACTAACAGTAGTAAAGTGCTCTGCGGTTGATGGAAATTGGTGATCATTCCCTGCACGATGTGATAGCGGTATCCCGGCGCAATGATAATCTGGGTGGCAGTTACCAATCGGTCCATATTCCGGCGGTCGAGATATTCAACGATGTTGCGGAGCGATTGTCGCGAGTCTATTTCTTCGCTTCCGTCGTATGGTTGCCATTGCCCCACGGAGAGAGAGTCCGGTAAAATGTTCGGGTCATGTTCCAGCATTTTCCCGATGTAGTAGAGGCTTTCGAGCGTTCGTACCGAAGTGGTTCCCACAGCGATCACCCGGCGGTCGGTACGGATCAGCTCATCGATGAGGTTGCGGCTCACCGAGATATATTCGGTGTGCATCTCGTGCCCTTCGAGAGTTTCGCTTTTTACCGGTTTGAATGTCCCGGCTCCCACGTGTAAAGTCAGTTCGAGAGTGGGTATGTTCTTTTCTTTCAGTTTGTTCAGTACTTCCGGCGTAAAATGTAGTCCGGCGGTCGGTGCGGCCACCGAACCCTCTATTTTCGAATAAACGGTTTGATAGGTCGTTTTGTCGCTCTCTGCCGTTTCCCGGTTCAGATAGGGGGGAATGGGCAATTCTCCCGCATGGTCGAGCAGTGTGGCGAAGGTTACATCGGAGTCGTCCCACGAAAAATGCACCTCGTGCGCATTACCGTGCGGCAATCTCCGTTCGGCGCAGAAGTTTACGGTTTTACCATCGATGTTCACCGATTGGGTCAGCACGCCGTTTTTCCATTTTTTCAGGTTCCCCACCATACAACTCCATTCACAACTATCACGAGCTGCAAAATTCTGAGCATAATCGACCGGCAGATACGGTTCGAGACAAAACACTTCGATCACAGCTCCTGTCGCCTTGCGGAAAAACAGACGGGCATGAATGACTTTCGTATTGTTGAACACAAGCATCTGTCCAGCCCTAAGGAGGTGACGCACCTCTGAAAAACGACTTTCTTCTATCCGTCCACCCCTATATATCAACAATTTAGAAGCCTCTCGTTCGGCCAAAGGGAATTTTGCTATCCGTTCGTCGGGCAAATTGTAAGTATAGTCTTCAATCCTTATATTCCTGAGTTTATCCAGTTCTCTATCCATATCATTTTGTCGTTTGACAATAATATTCTATTTTTATGTTCTGAAAGGCCGGGGATTGCATTTTGCAAAATCGGTCAAAGATAGTGAAAGGTGAGAACAGTGACAAATGAAAATTTATTTTCAATTTGACCCTACTGAACCGCATCCTAATCTTATCCAAAGATAACAAAAAGATCAAAGATCAGGTTATGAAAACAAAGAAAGACATTGTAGACAATTGGTTACCCCGGTATACGGGAAGAGAATTAAAAGATTTTTCAAAATATATTTTACTCACCAACTTCGAATATTATCTGGAACTATTCTCCGAATTATATCAGGTACCTATCGTCGGAGCAGACAAGACCATGCCTAATGTCTCCTGTAACGGGATTACGCTGGTCAATTTCGGTATGGGCAGTCCGAATGCCGCCACCATACTGGATTTACTTTCGGCCATAGAGCCCGAAGCCGTGCTTTTTATCGGTAAATGTGGCGGGATTAAGGAAAAGAACTCCGTGGGTGATTATATTCTTCCCATCGCTGCGATAA
>OJMK01002089.1_pt1 | contig 14468 bp, 10 predicted proteins | sample 1597201 | NCBI WGS metagenome assembly OJMK01 (sample SAMEA2452125, study PRJEB22498) | human gut metagenome | reverse complement strand
GTTTTATACCCTAATAAGCTGCCGGAAAGTGAACGGGTATGCTTCGGAATATGTACATACTTTTGTCCTATCGGCTGCTCAATACAAACAATATCTTCATTGGTCATATTTTACTTAGTGTGAAGCAATCGTCTATATCAATCACGTTTCTTTTTCAACTAACATCACTTTTGTTCAAGGAATACATTATATCTTCAATTTCGGAAGTGCATCCACAGTGTTTACTGTCTTGAAAGATAGAATAATGACTGACAACAAGAGGTCAAGGATGTAACGTGGTTGCTCGTGTTCCCTTGACCAGTCGTTGGGGTCATTTTTGATTTGGGATGCTTTGTCGATAGTTACGGCATAGCGTTCCATTACCCAGTCGATAGCGGACTTACCATTAACGATGTACTCGTAGGCTTTGAGCGGAATGTTTTCAATAGTGATATGGCTGTTGTAAATGATACGTGTCTTGTCGGCTACGAGCTTGCCGTTTTCGTCACGCACTTTGGCAAAGCGCATCTTTTCCACGGCGAAGTATTGATAGGTTTCGTCAGCCCATTCATTTTGCCAGATGTCGATGTCGCCAATAACTTTTACGCCCAAAGAACGATGAGCGAGCATCGGAATATTTGCATAAAACGAATAATCACCATCTTTTCCAGTGCTTTGTTCATTGATTCCTTGCTCATAGTTCAAATGCAAGTCGGCCAGTTCTTTTTCGGCTTTATAAAAGGCCATGAAATCCTGTACGTTATCAACAATAGGAATGCGTGGCAATGATTTTTTCAAGTCATCTGCGAAACGTTCACGGTATTGCTTGGAATGAAGCAAGCCATACACATAGTAGAAAACATGTTCTTTAGTAATGGCTCGTGAACCACTGAAGCGATTGCGCACTTCTTTTAAAATCCAGTCTGTGATGCAATCGTGACGAATATAACGGTTTGTTTCTGCATCATCGAAAAGTGAACTTTGGGTATTCTTGTTTTCCTCATACCAAAACATAGGAAAACATTGACCAGCTCCAATAGAACTCCTATCCACAATATGAGAAGTAATTGATACAGAAAATTCTTTTTGTCCAGCACTTCCATTTACGCATATTGCAATATTATTATAACTATTTGGAAAGAACGACGGCATCAAATACCTACTCCAGTTAAGTCCTTTATTGAAGTAAAGATGTTGCTTAAAATAGGGACGGTATATTGCATCAACTATTGTTTTTGACTCAAATTGCAGTTTTTTACCCTTTTGTACATCCTTAAATAAAGCTTCATCCCACTTTATTTGAGTTTCGTCTTTATCTACAAAATGTGATGCAACAAGATTGTTATTTTGAGCTAATGCATTTATAAAACGATTTGTTTCAGAGTTATAAAAAGATATAAGTCTTAGACAATTATCGGTTAATGTCTGTAAATTTGAGTTATACACCCATGACTCTCGATTTGTTATGACACCTGTTGAATAATTTGAAAAAATAGAATGAGCATTTATATTCTTTTTCTTTTCAGGAGCAAATGGAATCAGACTATCATATAGTCCATCTCTTTGATTTATCCAATCTGCCTTTTCGTTCGGTTCTATAACTTGCCAATATAATTTTTGAGATGAAATTGATCGTAATTCTTTTACCATTTTGAGCTTTTGCTCACGACTAAGATAATCGCCGATGTCATGGTAATGAATGATGGCTTTTTGTCCTTTTTTGCTCGGATTCTTGACAAGGCAAGTGATTGCAATAGGTGTACGAGAACCGCTACCAAAAATTTTTCCTCCTTCTTTACGTGAAAGTTCACCCGATGTACGTTGATTTCCACGCAAATTCAGCACATAGATGGAGGTAAATTCTTGCTCAAAGCAACGGCGAATACCAGAACCTGCACTACTATCAAGCCAGGCACCATTACTAATAAATGCTACAATACCACCTTCGTCCTGTGAAATACGATCAGAGGCCCAACGAAAAGCCTTAATATAACTGTCATACAAAGATTTCTTTAATGAAGCTTCGGTAAATTTCACATACGTGTCTGCTATTCTTTTATCAAGGTTAGGATATTGAAGGTTTTGTGCATCATCATGTGCAGATTTTTGTCCTATTGAGTACGGTGGATTCCCCACAATAACTCTCACATGCGTAGCCATCTGTTTCTTTACTCGCTTGGAATTGTCCTGGAAGAACTCAGTAAAAAGCTCATTGTGCTTCTTCTCAGCCAGCTGGAAGGTGTCAGTTAGGCAGATTCCACTGTATGGTAGGTAAGTTTTACGACGGGTTATTTCGTGGTATACGGATTCTATGTTCACATCAGCTATATAATAGGCCAGCAACACGATTTCATTGCAATGAATTTCGTTCAGATACTTGCGTTCCATATCCTCCGGACGGATAAGACCGGACTGCAACAATCGCGTAATGAACGTGCCTGTACCCACAAACGGGTCAAGGATATGTACATTCTGTGCGGTCAGCGAAGTGTTGAACTCCGCCTTAAGAATGTCATCCACAGAACGGATGATGAAATCTACACACTCTACGGGCGTATAAACAATACCCAGTTTTTCCACTGTAAGCGGGAATGCGCCCTTAAAGAATTTCTCATATAGGTTCTTGATGATGGTCTGTTTTCCCTCCAAATTATCAATGCCACCAACATTCATGCGTACCGATTTGTAGAATTTATCCAGAATCTCGGTATCTTTCTCGAAAGCCTGTTCTTGCAAGAGGTCTATCATGCGCTGCATGGAACGGCTCACGGCGTTGTTATTCACGAACTGGTAATCGGCAAACAAAGCATCGAATACCGGACGGGTGATGATATGCTGTGCCAGCATCTCGATGGCCTGTGACGCATCTACTGACGGGTTAAGGTCGCGCTGTAGCCCCTTGAGGTATTCGTTGAACGCCTTTTTGTGTATGCCGGACTGGATGAGTTTGGATATGCGCTCGATGAACTTATGCGCGATGAGTCCGATTTCCTTAGCCCAATTCTCCCAATATAGGCGGTCGCCGCACTTTTCCACGAGCTTGGCATACATGCCGTCCTGCAATTCACCGAATCTAAGTTCCAACTGACGGGCGATTTCCGCGTTCTCCATCTGCCGCGCTTCTTCCTCTCCCTCCTGAAAGCCTAATCCCGGCCTGCCGATAGTGACTGACGGGGTATAGGACTGTTTGTTTGGTTTCTGCTTGTTGAGTGCAATCTTATTCACCATCGCATTGAAACGGTCGTCGTGAGAGCGTAGCGCGTTCAGGATTTCCCAAACTACATCAAAGGTCTTGCTCTTATCAAGTGCTTCTTCTGCTGAAACACCAGAAGGCACAACAATAGGGATGATGATATATCCGTATTTCTTCTCATCGGGCTGTCCCTTGTGGAAAGTACGCATCACACGACCTACCGACTGTACCACATCCACCTGTGAATTACGGGCAGAAAGAAACAGTACGGCATCAAGTGACGGCACGTCTACACCCTCGGACAAGCAACGCACATTGGTTACAACCCGACACTCCCGGTCATTGTCCGGCTCATCAGCCAGCCATTGCAGGATTCCATTTCGTTCTTGTGAGTTCATAGAGCCGTCTATGTGTTTTGCGGTTATCGAAACGGTATGCGATAGGCTTTCGGCCTCTAGATTTTTGTCATACTTTTCCGATATTTGCGGCAGTACGGAAGCCACATATTTGGATGCGATGCCCGCCCTGCTTGCGCTCTTGTCAATGGAAGAACAGAACGCTACAGCACGGCGCATCATGTGTGGATCGGCATCCCATGTGCGGTGATCATCACCCTGTATCATCTTTGAGAGGCCGTTGATTACACCGATAAGTTTAGACGTATCATCAAAATTCAGTTCGGTGGTAGTATCGGTGATGTCTCGCTTGATATTATCAGGCACATCGTTTTCACCGACGGTAAGAACAAGTACCTTGTAATCGGTCAGCAGTCCGTTTTGTACGGCATAGGAGAAATTCACACGATAGAACTCTTCTCCATAAAGAGCCTTGTCGTCCATTGAACAGAGGATGCAGTCCTTTTCAGAAGCCTTTACTTTGGCCGATTCACCGTACAGGCGCGGCGTGGCGGTCATGTACAACCGTTTTCGACCTTTCACATTGTTATCTGAATGTATTTTAGTGAAGTTGCTCTCGTCTTTATCAGACAGTTTTACACCCGTAGTGCGGTGTGCTTCGTCGCAGATTATGAAGTCGAACACACCATATTCGCCGTTTGTTTCGGAAAGTATCTCCTGTTGTGCCTCTGACACGGCATCAATGGACTGGTAGGTGGAAAACACTACCACCAGTCCGTCATGGCTGCGGTACTTCTTCAGTTGCGAGGCGATAGACTTCGGATTGGTAGATGCAGGTACGGCAAGGTCTACCACACTATCATCTGCATCATCATATTTGTTTTTCTGTATCTTACGTGAAGCCTTGGAATCCGAACAGATACAGACTGCCTTTATGGATTTTCCAGCATCAGCTGCCCATGCGTTAAGTGACTGACCCAACAGGGCGATGGACGGAACCATGAACAACACCAGTCCCTTGCCGTTCAACAACTGTTCGGCGATAAGTAACGATGTATAGGTTTTTCCTGTACCGCAGGCCATAATAAGCTTACCACGGTCGTTTCCCTCTGTAATATAATGCGTGTATGCCTTGGATATGGCATCAAGTTGATGCTTGCGCGGTTTTTTGCCTTCTATTAGTGCAGAGTTTCCCGTAAGACCATCCAACAGCTTTTGCCAATTCACTGGAGATGAATTCAGGTCGGCCATGCCAACGCGTGTCACTGGCGGTTCCTGATTACGGATGGCTTCCTCGGCATTGCTTCCCCAATGACTGGTAGTAGAAATCCATACGCGATTGGAAAAACGGGTTGTTTGAAATGTAATCTCATTCGTAAATGTGCGGCTGGAGGTGGCGAGGAATGAATCTAATGCTGGCTTGTCTATCGTGGCATCTTCGGCATAACACTTGCACTGGATGGCCCAATAGTCTCCTATTTCTGTCTTTGCCACAAGGTCTATACCTGTGTCTGTACCTCCGAAATCCTTACGTCCCGGAAACTCCTCCCATAGCCAGACTTTTTCCAATTCGTTGTAACGTGGGTCTGTCAGCAACCATGAGCGCATCAGTCGCTCGAACTTTGTACCTTTCTCCTTTTCCGTGAATGATTCGGTACGGAATTTATGCAGTATCTCTTTGAAATTCATCTCTTGATAAGAGATAAATGCAAGTAAAATCTCATTTGAAAATCAGTATGTTCTATACCTATGAGTATTTGATTGGCTCAACAGACGGATAGTTTTAATACAATTTATGGCATTATCAACAAGCTGTTTATGCTTATTTTTTCAGTATTTTGTGTACTTTTGCAGAAAAACTATAACTCTTATCAAGAGATTCGGCTTTTTACTAAACAATTTTCACGCCTATCCTGTTATAAGTCTTTCAGAATAAGTCCGTTCGCCTTATCCACCACATTTGTGTCAAGCGAAGCAAGATAGATGCGTGTCGTTTCTTCTGAATCGTGCCCCATACCTTCACTAATGACTGCAAGAGGGATATTTTTGCTTTTAGCGATACTTGCCCAGGCATGTCTTGCACAGTACATACTCAACGGAAGAGTCAAACCGACTAAACGGGCTATCTCTTTCAAAGCAATGTTTACACGAGAGATGGCATTTCTGTACTGTATCCGTTCATCGGTACATCGGGTGATTATTGGCAATAGGTATTGCATGTCAGAATAACTTTCATACTTATTTACAATATCTTCCATACACTTTTCCCATTTAACGGTGAGTTGCCGGCTAGTCTTTTTTCTCCTATATGTCAGAATACCATTTTTCAAATCCGATTTTCTCAGATATGCCATATCAACAAACGACATTCCACGGGTGTAGAACGAAAAAAGGAACATATCCCTTGCATAATCAAGATGCGGCTTCAATGTCAGATCAAGTTCCTTGATATACTTGATGACTTTTAGAGGAACAGCACGTTTCACTGTCTTGTCAATGCCTGTATAAACATGTCTAAACGGGTAATTCTGTTCAATCAGTTCTTTTTCCACAGCACGGTTATACACGGCACGCAAAATACGCATATAAAATGAAACTGTGTTGGGACAGATTCCTTTGCTTTTCAACCATGCCTCATATAGCATCATCATATCGTTATCAATTTCACAAAGAAGAATATCTTGTCCATAGCGAAACTTCATGAAACTGTTCAATGCCGCAGTATAAGTTTCTGATGTTCGTATTTTGTTCAATAATTCTAATTGTTTGATGATGCCTTGCATAAAATAAAAAAATGACTGTTCATTTACCCTGTTTTGAAAGGCTATTATAATATCATTCGCTGTATATGTACTATTCCGGTTATCCAGTTGTCGGATAATCATGTCCAGCCGCTTCAGGTCCCACTCCATGCGTTCCTGCAAGGAAAGGAGCAGATTGCTTCGTTCCGAACTACCGATAATGATACAGCTTCCAGCTTCGTTCCATTCATCCGTAAATATCCGGTAATCCGTCTTTAACTGACGGATTACACGGTTCTGGATAATCTGATAATAGATGGTGCCTTCCTTTCCCTCTATGGTGGAAGGTCTGAATTTTACTTTAACACTGGCCATATCAATTGGATTCAGATTCTACCTGTAATTTAAGTTTCTCATGCATCAGGCTGTCGGAAACAGCTTTCAGCTCGTTTTCGTACCCGTCGGCCTGTTTTCTGACCCATTCGATAGCCTTTTCGTCACGATGGATGTCAAAAACCTTGTTCAACCAGAGAATATCTCCCGGAGTACATCCGCTCCAGGAGCGGATGGCACGGAACTTCAGAGCGTCGTCTGCATATTGCCGGTTGGATTGCCAAAGTCTGATATTTCCCCATAAGGACAGGCTGCATACTACGCCCATTCCGACTAAAAGAGAAAATACTTTGCTTGACCTGATGTCAAAACTATGTCGGTGAATATGCCTTACGCATGTCGGGATCACTTCTTCTGGCTGTCTGCCAGTTGATGTTCCGGCCTTCTGTTCCAGCTTCCCGTTTATCATCTCAATCTTGTTCTTGATTTCTTCAAACAAAACATATACATTGTCTTTTTCCATACTTTACCATCTTATTTTACGTTGTTTTTTCTTTTTCTTCTTTCTCAAATAATCGTTCGGATAACCTTCTGGTTGTTCCGGTTGCGGGTTCGGTGTGAACAGACCTAAAGAACCGCTGTACAATTCACTGCCATGCGATTCTTGTTGCCATGTCGGTTCACTCTGAACAACTACCTGTCTTTCTGTTTCCGAATGTGGCGGTGTCTTTAACGCGGCATCTATCTTGGAATAGCTGAACTGCCTGTCAATTTTGGAACCGCTGAAGGAATAGCCGTTCATGATGAACACGATACCCTGTACTTCATCGGATTTTCCCTTGTATTTGAACCGTACATCCACTCCCTTTTCGTTTAATCCGGCAATCAGCTCCTTCCAGTTTCCGGCTTTTCTGACTTCCGTTTTAAGCAGATTGTAAAGTTCATATTTTGTCTTGTCCGGTTCTCTTAAGCGTTCTGTCTTGACATGATCCTTGCCTTTGGCCATGTGCAGACCATATTTCAAGGTCAGTTCCTTACAGATGCGTGCACTCCGTAACCGCTCGTTTTTGTCGGATATGGTCCTTCCATCATTGTCTATCCGGTTGTAGGCAATATGTATATGGGGATGCTCCTTGTCGAAATGTCTGGCTATAAAGAACTGTGTGTCCCTTATGCCCATCCGTTCCATGTATTCCAAAGCTATTTCTGCCATAATCCGGCTGGTCAGCCTGTTTTCATCCTCTTTGGAGAATCCCAGTGCAATGTGTCCGACCGGTCTGGATACTTTCGGATTCATGCCGGCCTGTGCTTCGAAAGCCTTTGTAATTGTGGTAACATCCTCAATGAACAAGCCGGCATGTGCGATAATCCTGGCATTCTTTTTACTGTCAATGATATAGCCGGTAACCTCACGGAATCCGCTTCCCTTTACAATCTTGGCAATCATAGCAGGATATGATTCAGCAGTTCTTCGATTCTTGCCACCTGTACACGGCATTCCAGCTTTGCAGTATCGAATCCTCCGGCATTTGCCTTATGAGCCAGCTGGTTCAGATTGTTCGCTATACCACATAGCTTACGGATATAGTCGGAATGTTCCGCTGTAAGTCTTTGTCGGACATATCCTTTACGGAAACATTCCCTCAGGTATTCGCTTGCCGATATGCCTGCGCTTCTTGCCCTGCTTTTCAGTGTATAGTAATCCGGTGTCGCCAGTTTCACGGTAACACGATATTTCAGTTTGTCGGTCGTACTCTTGGGAGGACGGCCGCCCTTGTTGTTTCTTTCTGTATTCTGTTTCTTTTCCATCTGTTGACTATTTTATAAAATGAATGTACTGATTAGACCAGCGGGATGAACCTCTCACTGCGTCCAGTAGTGGGAGCAAGCGGTTTCGGTCTGCCCGAAACACAAACTTGCTCCACTAAAAACCAGAGTCCCGCTATTTTGAGCAGCTCTGAATATGCCCTCTATAAATTCGGGAGAAATAATACCGTTGTCTGTATCATCTTATGGAGGGGACAGGCCTGTTTTTCCGTTTCTGTTCATCATGTATTTTCTCATTTTGTTTGCCATGTTCCGATATATCTCGGAATGAATTGTCTGGCAAAAAAAGAATATAAGTTACCAATAGTCAAACAGTTGGTCGGGATGTGGCAACAATGTGGCCTGTTGCAGTTTGTATGCAGGGCAATCGGTGTGGAATGCGGTATTTCTCCTGTTTGATAAAACAATGAACCGGGGATTCAAACAGTTACTGATTTATTGACTTGAATATTTACTGACTTAATGTCGTATTGTCGTACTGTAGTAAATATTCATGTCTGTGAATCATTGAAGGAACACTTCTTTGCTTCCTTATCTAATCAATGGCTTGGAAAAGTGATTAAATAAGGTTACATGGAAATAAACCATTCCTTATCCATTGCTATGGACCTTTATTGAATCAGGTTCATAGAGCTTTTATTCTGTAAATCATTATTGGATGGAATCCCTGAATATAGGGATATTTGCAGAAAAAGATATGAAAGTGGCATCATAACTAGGATAATCAGCGCCACATGCTGCCAGTTAGGCGGAAACCATTGCCTTTCAGAATATATGGCTTTTCTTTGTTGCAAACAACGAAAAAAGAATAAACATCAATCAACAAAAAAGGAAACGATATGGAATTTGTAGGAATAGAAAAACAACTGTTTGAAGAATTTGTGCGTAAGTTTGAATACTTTGAGCATCGGGTCATGGAAATTTGCAACCGGGAGAACGACAGGACCCTGCACAAGTGGATGGATAATCAGGACGTGTGCCGGTATCTGAACATCTCTCCCCGCACCTTGCAGACACTCCGTGATAACGGTACCCTGCCTTTTTCTCAAATCAATCACAAGATATTCTATAAGCCGGAAGATGTGCAGGGTATCGTCAAGAAAGTTGAGGACAGAAGAAAAGAGGCTATTTATAGAGGACGTAACATATAACAGTTAAACAATAACCACTAAATCCATAATAACATGAGTGAACTGAGAACAGACAGCAGAGAATGGGTACACCGTATCATGGGAAGTCTTGACCGTATGCTGGTCGGGATTGAGAATCTGGCGGTCGGAAATCGTCCCGTACTGGGTGGCGAACGCTATCTGACCGATAAGGAAGTGTCGGCACAATTAAAACTGAGCAGACGTACGCTTCAGGATTATCGTAATGAAGGAAGAATATCTTATTACCAGTTGGGAGGTAAAATCCTTTACCGGGAGAGTGATATTGAGAAAATGCTTCAGGAGAATTATCGGGAAGCATATATGAGTGGTAAATAAAAGATAAGCATAAAGGCTGTGTGCCGGTTTTGATGAACCGATGTCACACAGCCTTTATGCTTGTATGATGAACAATTATAAATCTTCAGGCATAGGGATGACAAGGATAGAGTCACTGCACCGGATTCCGTAGAATACGTCACGAACCCGCCCCTGCTGAGGAACCAGCACACCTTTTTCCACCAAATCTTTTATATCGCGTGCTGCTGTATCTGGTGATACCTTTACACGTTTTGCCCAGTTCTTGGCCGTCAGTTTGCCGGGATAACCGTCCAAATATAAATTCAAGACTTCACGTTGTCGTTCGGACAGGACTGTTTCGGCATGGGTTTGCCAGAATATGGCCTTGTTAAGAACCTTCGACAATGTTTCGTCGGATTGCTCGACGGAACGGAGCAGGCAGTCAAGATACCAGATAATCCATTCAGTAATTTCACAATCTCCCTTCTGCGTTTTCTCCAATATGTCGTAATACTGTTTTTTATCCTTATTTATCTGATGGGAGATACTGAAGAAACGCATCTTTGAGTCTTCAGCCTGTGAAAGTGCCATATCAGCAATGGCTCGTCCGATTCGTCCGTTTCCGTCATCGAAAGGATGGATGCATACAAACCACAAATGGGCTATCGCCGATTTTACATAGCCGTTATGTGCATCTGAATTGAACCAGTCCAGAAACCGATTCATTTCTTCGTCTATTCTTTCAGGAGCAGGCGCTACATAATGTATCTTTTCCCGACCGAACATTCCAGAAATAACTTTCATCTCTCCACTGCGGTATCGAGCTACATCTATTTTCGTTGGACCGCTCCATCCGGTAGGAAACAGGCAGTTGTGCCAGCCGAAGAGTCTTTCATGGATAAGCGGACTGTTGAAATTGACGGTTGCATCAAGTGCCATTTCCACTACTCCGTCTATATATCGTGAGGATTCGGTCGGATTCGGTAGTTGTACTCCAAGTTTGCGGGCTACAGATGAACGTACCTGCTCATTGTTCAATTCCACTCCTTCAATTTCTGATGATGCAATGATGTCATGAGAAATGGATTCAACTACGGCAGACATCTTGTCGTTAAAACCTATTACACTAAGGCGTCCCATCAGATAACCGACAGCTTTGTTTACCTTGTTCAGCTTCTCACCGACAAGTTCCTTGTTCCACGAAAAAGAAGGCCATTCTTTATGTTCATGTATATACATAGGCATCACTGTTTTCTGCAAATATACGGTTTTGCGGATAATTAACCGCAAATTTTGCGGCTTATTATCCGCATGAAATAGTGAAATCAATATTTATCAGCATTTTAGATATGCTTGACTAACTCTTGTGATTTTACTTTGTAAACCTTAAATAATTTATAGATTAAAGTTTCTTTTGATTTATTTTTTCAGAAATGAATTATTCGTATGCATCAGCTAATCCAGACTCGACATCTTCTCTAGACCAACCATCATAATATGCCCGTTCGTCTCCGTATGGGTCACTCCAACTGTCTGAATCTATTGTATTTTCTTTTTCATACTCCCAAGAAGTTGTATTAGAAAGTTGTTTAGATGATTTTTCCCTGTGTCTTTTATAAATACTTTTTTCAAAGTTTGTTTTTCCCGTATCTTTTTTTTCATGTAGAAGCAAAAAGAGAGAACCGGCACTATTAATAACTACTGATATAACTGGCGCGATTGGCTTCCATTTTAATGCAACATACCCAGTGTGGCACCCGTAAGAGAAAAATAGTTCTTCTGTCTTTGGATTTACCTTTACATCTATACGTGTACAATTAAAAATAGCTTTGAAATTTTCTATCGTATATGTTGCTATATACTTTAAACCGCTAAAAACAACACGTTTAGGAAATATACAAAGATTTATAAGAACCTCTTTATTTTCAATGAAAGCTTTAACCGAATGTAGATAACTTTCATTAAGAGACCATATCTTATCATATTTTATAGGTACAATGACATTACCATCTGTATCTATAATTCCCCATTCGTCTTTCCCGCTTATTGTATTATAGCGTACAACCCGAGCATATCCACAAACGAATTGTGGGTCACACCAAGAATATAAATCAAACGGTACTATGAGTTTATTTTCTTTATTTATGTAACCAAGTTGGGACTTATTGTTTTTGACGAGAGCTAAACCACAACTGAATGGATACATTTCCTTATATTGAGGAGAAATAATGACATTGTCATTACAATCTTTCAGGCCGTAAAGTTCGTTTTCTTGATATATTATTAAATCAGAATTTGCTGTCATATAACTACATGTTTATATACATCACAGGATTTTGTCTGTTACGTACGATTTTTGATATATCTTGATTCTGGTAAGGAGAATCAAATATTTGTTCTCCTTCAAACTCCCATCGTCCTTTGTATTTCTCACATTGGGTAGGAAACCAGTGATGCGGCTTGAAGATTCCAACAATATAACCACAACAAATTGCAAAAACTAAATCTGCTTTCTTGGCTCGTTGACCATTTAATCTCCAATATTTGCGGGTACATTCATATAAATTCGGACGTTCACAACCCAGATATGTTTTGCTTACATTGAAACAGACAATTCGTTCATCTTTATGCACAAAATCTCCATAATCTCTGAACGGTTCAATCATATTTTTAATATTTACTTCCAAAGGTAATAGATTATATTGATTTGTATAAAGCTAATATATATTACAATATAAATTACAGCTCCCTAATGCTATTTGGAGAAGAGTGACCTTATGACAACATGTTTTTCAGATTGTTAATAAAAGAATTAATATCAATATTGTCAATTATATCATCGCAGAGTCCTACGATAAACACATTTTCTTTTGTTCCAATAGTTTCTAATGTGGTTCGTATCTTCTTATAAAAATTTTTATTATTATCCTTTGCACCATCTAGGGTATTTTTATTATACTCCGCCACAATTTCATCTAAAGATTGTACGATAAAATATTTATCGTTTATAATTCGTTTTAATTTAGGATTTGTATTTTTTTTGATGATATTATAAAGAAATTTCTCAATACTAGGAATTGGCAAAAAAATATGTGGCAGCTTTTTTTGCTCTTTACTTAGTTCATTAGCAATATCACCATCAAGTATTGAAATAATCGAAGTGTTAGCTCCTAAAACTTTCTTGTTATATAATTCTTTGTGTAAATCTAATACATTTTGCCATCCTCCTACTGGTACACAGTGAATTAGTTTACTTGTTCTGAGAGAATATTTGGAAAGAATCTTATTAACGACAAGTTGGGACAATTCATCTTCAACAAGTAGTAGAAAATCTGGAGAAACATTGCTATATAAATCTCGTATAAGATAACTTGGATAGCAATTGGGTTCTATTGTTAAAATACCATCGTTGTTATTAACTTTATAAAGTTCTGAAGGTGGCATTGTTCGGATTACTTCAGGGGAATGACTTGATAAATAGATAATAAGATTTGAATGCTCTTTGACCAGATTTTTTAAGAAATCCATCAGCCTAAGTACTGCTACAGGGTGTAGAGCAAGCTCTAATTCATCAATTAAAACTAAAACTTTTTGATCAACAGGGAGAGATCTTCTTACAATGGAGTTATATAAAAAATGAAGAAGTGAAACTAAAAGACATTCACCTGAACTCATTCGGTATTGGCTAATAAAATGCTCTTCTATATTAATAAAATATGGACGATTTTTTATATTTAATTGTTGAGCAATATATTTATTACGTAAGCGCTTTAGTGTTCTGTAGTGATCTAAATCTCCATGTAAAATAAAACTCATTTGATTCTTTACATATTCATCTGCGTCTGCAAGTTTTTCTTCTGATATTTGTCCCGACTCAATCATTTTTTCTATATTTGTTGAGTCTTCAAATCTTGTTCCATAAAACAAACTACCTTCATATAAACCATTATATTTAAGTATATTTGATTGTTTCCATTTGAGGTCATTATTACTTCGTTTCCATATACAGAATTTCTCATTTGTTTCAAACTTAACAAATGAATCACTTTTGGTATCGCTAGATGCAAGCCGTTGCAATTGATTAGATAATAGTTGAGCTAAACATAGCATTAAAGTACTCTTGCCACATCCATTAGTGCCAACAAAAGTATATATTCCATTATCAAATGGTAACTCTATTGAAGCTTCCTTAATATTTTTAATATTATGTAATTGAACTTTTAATGTATCCATCTATTTATACTGTTTTATATTATAAGTTTGTTTGCAAAAAATCAAAAATACAGTGAAAATAATATTGAGGCAATGTTCATATTGTTTTTAAATGCTAAAGTTACAGAATAATATTGTATAATAGATAGCTTTTAAAGAAAATTCGCAAAATAGTAAATAAATAACACATGGGATACTGCTAAATATTTAGCAAAATCAATATAATTGTAAAATATTGAGATTAAAATTGTTATGGTTTTTATTCAAGTTGCTCCTAGGTTAATAGGTATGATTATTAGTATGCATTTTATGTATGATGCATCCAATCTGAAAGGCAAGCGCAAATATCATTTCCAGGTTATAGACTACCTGATACCCC
>OJMK01002083.1_pt1 | contig 14479 bp, 12 predicted proteins | sample 1597201 | NCBI WGS metagenome assembly OJMK01 (sample SAMEA2452125, study PRJEB22498) | human gut metagenome | reverse complement strand
CACGGGGAGGGCCGGGCAGAAAATCCGGTTCCGAATGGTTGACGACTTGTCGGGTATCTCTTCTTATCGGGTGGAGGTGAATGGAAAATGGTGTTTGTTCGCGTATGATGCGAAAAATCGCCTGTTGGAAGGTAACATAAATGAACCCGTTTTCGTGAAAGGAAAAAACAGGCTTGTCTTGAAGGTGGAGGATGCCGTGAAAAATATTGCTACCTTTGAGACGGATATTTATAAAAAGTAGAAATAACAATGAATATAGAAGAAGTAAAACAACTGGCAAAACAAGGCGATCGGGAAGGTGCAATTGCCATGCTCCGGCAAATGTTGGAACAGAATGAAGGAGAACGGGAACTCGTGCTGTTGGAACTGGGAGTGGTGTATAATGCCATGGGGGAGACAACGCAAGCGATAAACCATCTGAATGAGGTGATGCGTATAAATCCTGAAAATACAAAGGCGAAGGCCTATCTGGATATGATTAACGGGATTCTTGATTATTATTGTAAGGACTTGTTGAATCCCTGATGTACCCCCGTAATTCTCTTGAAATACCGAAGTAATAATCTCGCATGATTCTTTCATCCAACTTTTCGCTCCGTTGCTCGCTTATTGGGAATGGGTTATGAAAGGGCGATGGAAGGGAGTTGAAAGGGCGTGAGGAGATTATTACTTTGGTAAAAGTTTGGTATTACACTGGCTTTAAGCTATGCCAATCTATGCTTCTCTTGGTTGTTTGCTGATAGTTCATTTAAACCACAGAGCATTCGTCCTGCATTTATCTTCGATAAAATTGATTTTTTATACGATTGTATTTGTAATTTGAGTGTGTGGTGTAGTATATTAGCTATCTGGAAAAATAGACTTGTTGGGCAGGTAAGGAGGGGGAAGTCTATGAGAAGGGGGATGACAGCGGCGAGCGAGTTCCCTCCCCAATGTTACTTGGCTTTACACTCTTTGATATTGATTCTTTTTTTTCTTGCAAATTTGTTTTCTATATTTGTCGGAAAATTAGCGTGTTGATATGAGAGATGCGACTTTCTTGGATGAAGTGAACAGGAAGAGTGAAAAGGCTTGGGAAGAACTCTATCGTTATTATTATGCGTCTTTATGCAGCTATGCAGAACGATTGACGGGTGATGTGGCGGTGGGAGAGGATATTGTCCAAGAATGTCTAATTCGTATGTGGCATGCACCAATAAAGTTTCCTAAATTGGCATCCTTGACCGCATGGCTGTACAAGAGCGTTTACAATGCGTCCATTAGTGTATTGCGTGAAAAATGGACTCGGGAACGAGTGTTGCAGGATTTACCGGATAGTTTTGAGGACGATGAAGAGGAGGCTCGTGTTGCGGCTTTACGTGAGGAGATCATTAGTCATTTTTATGAGGTGTTAGCTCTGATGCCTCAACAACAACAGGATGTTTTGCGGGCATCTTTGAAGGGATTGAAAGTTGCAGAAATTGCCGTTCAGTTGGGAATCAGTGAAAATTCTGTAAAGACACAGAAAAAAAGAGCATATCTGTTTGTGAGGGAGCATTTTGATGAAGGAGATTTATCCGTTCTACTTTTCTTGTTATTCGGCCATAAGCCAGAATCGTTAAAGTCGTTTCTGGATTGCTAATTTTTTTTCAATCTTGTCACCCGTTTTTAATTTTCTTGCGTTTAAAGGCGTAATGATTAAAATAGGAAAGATGAAAAAATTAGTTTTTTTAGTGCTGTTGTTGGTAGCAGTAACATGGAGTGTTAATGCTCAGAATAGAAGTATTAATTTTGAACAAACGAAAGAGTGGAAAAGAATTGTAAAAAAAGCCAAGAAGGAAAAGAAGTTGGTTTTTATTGATTGCTATACATCCTGGTGCGGGCCCTGTAAGATGTTGGCAAGTAAGATATTTACTCAAGATGCTGTTGCGGATTTCTTTAATGAAAATTTTGTGAATACGAAATATGACATGGAAAAGGATGTCGATGGTGTTATGCTAAAAGACAAATTTGGAGTGAAGGCTTTTCCGACGCTGGTGTTCGTTGATCCCGAGACACAAGAAATTGCTCATTGTATCGTAGGGGCCCGGAAGGCTGAAGAACTGATTGCTGAGGGTGAAAAGGCGAAAGACAGGGAAAATAATCTTCGTGGTATGATGAAACGTTATGCTGCGGGGGAGAGAAGTGCGGAGTTTTTAATAGCCTATATGTCCACGCTGGCTGCGGCGTATCAGAAAGATGAAGTTGATAAGGTTGCGGTGGAATATTTGAATACCTTGTCTCTGGAGGAATTAATGACGAAAGAAGGATGGGGGTTAATCAATCAATATGTAAAAGATCCGTTGTCTGCCCCATTAAAGCAGGTGATGGAAAATCGTTCGAAATTTTATACGGTGGCAAGTAAAGTTGTAATTGATGATAAGCTGGAGTATTGTATTAATGTGGCTGTGGGACAATTAGTAGATTGGGATCCGGAATCGGGTGTTGCTTTTGATGAAGGCCGTAATAGGGCATTAATAGACTACTTGCAAAATATTGATTTCTTTGTTGCAGCTCCTACCGGGTTAGCAAACCTTTATACGGCGGGTTATGTCCGTGAAAGAGATTTCCGGGGATTGTTGAACAAAATGAAGGAGGTGTTAGGTTATAATATGTTCCGTAGTGTTGTTAGTAAAGGACGATATTTGCAGCGTAATTTTGAGGCATTGTCTCGGAGTGAGGACAAGGCATTATTAGAAGAGGGTATTAAGTGGATTGATTTGCTATGTATGTCAACAAATGAGTATTCTTCTAAGGCTAAATTGATGAATTCTAAAGCTCTTTTACAAATTAAAATTGGGGATACCGAGGGTGCGGCCAAGTCAAAAGTGGAAGAGGAACAATATATGCAGGAGGGGCAAAAAAAGAGAAATGAACGCCTGATGCGAATCCGAAATAATAGTTAATGGATTGATTTATGCATTTTTCTTGTTCGGTAGATAAGTGAAGAGAAAATAACCATCGGAATTTTAATTGTTTTTTCTCAATCTTGTCACCCGTTTTTAATATTCTTGCGTTTATTAGTACAAAAAATTAAATCATGGAATGGGAAGATATAGATCGGAAAGCTCAACGAGAGTTATTGCAGATGATAAAGGAGGCTACTGAAGACGAGGAAAAGGAAGAAATGTCAGAAGTAGAGAAACATAGGCTCTTTTTCGTTGATGATCTGGAGAATGAGTGGAAAAAGCGTAGGAAGTATGACTATAAAAAAGCATTTGGTAAGATTCGACGAGCAAGATATCAGCGAATCGGCTTGTATGTTGGGTGTGATGTTGGGAAGTGTCTGGATGTTAAGGGTGTATAATGAAGATGTTGAGGCTCATTTAACCGAGGGAAGACGGGAAGATTCACGGCAAGTTGTATTGAGAATGAGCGATGGTAAGCAAGTTGTGTTAAACGGACAGGATAGTGTAAGCTTACGGGAGGACACGTGGAAAATACAAGTAAATAAAGGGAAGGTGGATTATTCAACCCAACAACAGGTCTCAATGGATAAAAAGGTAAAATATAATGTTTTATCTGTACCTGTCGGAGGAGGATACCAGGTAATACTGGCAGATGGTACCTGTGTTCATTTGAATGCCGGAAGTGAGCTGAAGTTCCCGGTTACTTTTTCTGATAGTACACGAGAAGTATATTTGAAGGGAGAGGCTTTTTTTGATGTTGTGAAAGATACTGAACATCCTTTTGTTGTGAAAGTTGGTTCGATGAGCGTAAAGGTGTTAGGAACTCGTTTTAATATTAACGCTCACCGTGTGGATGGTGTGTATGAAACGACTTTGGTGGATGGAAAAGTAGAGGTGAGTGATCGTGCCGTGACGAAACGGGTAATTCTTTTCCCGAACCAGCAGGCACGGTTAAAGGATGGACATTTGTCTGTATACGATGTAGATGTTTCATTATACACTTCGTGGGTAGATGGTAAATTTTATTTTGAGAAAGAGTCTTTACAGGAAATTGCGGCTCAGCTGGAAAGATGGTATGGTATGCATTTTTTCTTTGTGAGTGAAAAGTTGAAACAGGAAAAATTTACAGGAGTGGTTCTGAAAAATTATACGATAGAACAAATTCTATCTATAATAGAAAAGACGACGAATGTGAAATTCTCGGTTGAGGGGCAGACTGTGGTGGTGAATTAAAAAAAGAAAACCGGTATTTGCTGGTAACAGATACCGGTGAGCTTAAATAATTTTCCGGCTGATTTGGAAGTACATCCGGAAGATGTCAAACTTTAATTACAAAAATATGAATAAATTTCGAATCGATGGTGTTGGACTTAAAATTCCTTGCCGAAAAATTCTTTTGAGTATGAAATTAACTTTGTTTTTGATGTGTTGTTTTGTATTTCAACTGCAGGCTGCGGTTGAAGCTCAGAATCAAACGGTATCATTAAAAGTGGAAAATGTTTCGCTAGCTGAAGCCATCTCTCAACTGAAGAAGCAAACGAAAATGGATTTTTTCTTTTCACATTCAGTGGTGGACGTGGATCAACTGGTATCGTTGGACTTGCAAAACGTGTCGTTGAAAGAGGCGTTACAACGTTTATTGGGAAAGACGTACACGTACGAGTTCTTGGATGGAATCGTGATCATAAAGCCCTTTCAGCAAGCGCAAAGTGAGGTGCAGCAGCAAAAGACGAGCTTGAAGGGGACGGTGAAGGATGTAAATGGAGAACCATTACCGGGTGTGACTGTAACTATTAAAGGAACTTCCTTGGGTGTCGCTACGGATATTGATGGGAAATGGGTGTTGGAGATTCCGGAAATGAAAGAAGTGGTGTTGGTGTTTTCATTTGTTGGGATGAAATCACAGGAGATTCGTCCCGGTTCTCGTACGGAGATTGATGTCATTTTGGAAGAGGATACGAAAGAGATGGAGGAAGTGGTGGTAACAGGTATATTCATGCGTAAAAAAGAAGGATTTACCGGTTCGGCAACGCAGGTCTCCGGGGAGGAGCTTAAAAAGATGTCCTCTGGAAATGTTTTGAAAGCTTTGGGGATGATGGATCCTGGATTTAAAATGAATGTAAGCAATATAGCAGGATCCAATCCTAATGCCGTGCCTGATTTTCAGATGCGTGGACAGGCTAGTTTAGGAAATTACACGTCAGATGATGTGGTTGTGCTGCGTGGTGATGCTAATAGTCGCCCTAATCAGCCTTTATTCGTGTTGGATGGCGTGATAGGAGTAAGTGCAACAGCTATTATGGATTTAGATCCGGAACAGGTGGAATCAATTACCTTGCTAAAGGATGCCGCAGCGACTGTTATTTACGGGTCTGAAGCGGCCAATGGAGTTGTCGTAGTAGAAACGAAGGCTCCGGTTCCCGGAAAATTGCGGTTTACTTACAACGGTAATTATAAGTTAGAATGGTCGGATTTGAGCGTTTACGATTTGATGAACGCAGAGGAAAAGTTGAGGGTAGAAGAATTGGCCGGATATTACCAGAGTATGGATGATATGGGGTTACAGAGTTATTATAATAAGATAAAACAGGATGTGTTGAGCGGGGTGAACACGTATTGGTTGGCCGAGCCGGTGCAGACTGCTTTTGCACATCGTCACGGACTGACGGTAGAGGGGGGTGATAGGACTTTGCGATATAAACTTTATGTAGGGGCAAACTTGGCTCCCGGCGTAATGAAGGAAACGAATTTAGATACAAAAACCGGAAAAATCGATTTGAATTACCGTAATGGTAAAATTATGATTAATAATTCATTGACGGTGGATTACTCTAATGGAACACGGGAATCTCCTTACGGAAGTTTTTCTGATTATGCATTGGTGAATCCTTACTACCGTAAAACGGATGAAAATGGTAATATTAAGCAGGTGTTGGATGATGGACGGGTTGGAGATGGTCAGACGGTTAATAGTTGGGTTGGACAATATACAAAACCCATATTGAATCCACTTTATAACAAATTGTTCGAATCTAAGAACGAGAGTCGGAGTTTTCAACTACGGGAAGCGTTGAGAGTGGAGTATTTGCCGATAGAGGCTTTACGTTTGAGCTTGGATTTTTCTTTATCAAGGGGGGACGGTACAGTAGAGGTGTTCAAATCTGCCGCACATAATGACTTCTACGAGGTAAAAGATCCGGCAGAAAAGGGAAGTTATGATTGGACTAAGAATGAAAATACGACTTATCGATTGAGAATTTCCGGAGCTTATAATAAAGTGTGGGGAGATCATTTGTTGTCGGCGAATGTTAGTTACAGTATTAACGAGAATGTTTCAAAGTCGAATGTATTGTCTATGAAAGGTTTTCCGAATGATAAGCTGAGTGAAGTTTATATGGGAGCGGAATACGAGAATACATCAGGTAGTGAGAATACAACTCGGTCTTTGGCTTATATCATGACCTTGAATTACGCGTGGAAACAGCGCTATGCGGTTGACTACAGTATGAGTGTCAATGCTTCTTCGGAGTTTGGTAAGAATAATCGTTATGCTCCCTTCTGGTCTGCCGGTGTACGTTGGAATGCGGACAAAGAAAGTTTTATTCAAAATCTGAGAATATTTGATGAGCTGGTCGTGAGAGGTACTTATGGAATCACCGGGTCGCAGGGTTTTACACCTTATCAGTCGTTACAGATGTATACTTATTCCAATTTGATGCAGACTTATAAGGGGTCGGATGTTGTTGGTGCGGAAATTTATGGGCTGGGAAATCCGGATTTGAAATGGCAACAAACTCAAAATTATAACGTGTCGTTAGATTTTACCCTGTTCAATAATATTTTCAGTGCAAAATTGGAGTATTACGAGAAATACACGAAGAATACTTTGTTGGATTATTCAATGGCTCCTTCTATCGGTTTCTCCACGATGAAGGAAAATTTAGGAAAGATTTCCAATAAGGGGTATGAAATATCTTTGCGTGTAAGGCCTTATAGTGATCCTTCTAAGCAAGCTTATTGGGATATAATTGTCAATGGAGCGCATAATAAATCCCGGATTGAAGAGATTTCAAACGCATTGAAGGTGTTGAATGAGAAACAAATGGCTGTTGCTGATGGGGATACGAATGAGGATGGAACTCAAAGAGCAGAGCGTAAACCATTACCTCGGTATGAAAACGGTTATTCACAAACTACTATTTGGGCTGTACGTTCCATGGGAATTGATCCCCAGACCGGACGAGAAGTATTCCTGACACGAGACGGTCGGTTAACGAATGAATATTCTTCAGTAGATCAGGTTCCGGTGGGAGATACGGAGCCCAAACTTGCCGGAACGATATCCACGACGTTTACTTATAAAGGGTTTAGCCTGACTTTAGCGGGGCAATATCATTTTGGCGGTCAGGTGTTCAACTCGACATTGATTAATAAGGTTGAAAATGCTAACTTACGTTTGAATGCGGATCGGAGAGCTTTATATAGCCGTTGGCAGAAACCCGGAGATCAGGTGCTTTTTAAAGCGATAGATGGTAATATTTACAAGACGGCGACCAAGGAAAGTTCACGTTTTGTGATGGATGACAATGAATTTTATTTTTCCACGATAAATTTGTCTTACAGGGCAGATAGTCAAAAATTTGGTTGGATGAATCGTTTGGGAATTACTTCAGCGACGATCGGGATGTATATGGAAGATATTTGTCGTTTTTCTACCGTGAAGATGGAACGTGGTATTAACTATCCATTCTCTCGTTCGGTTTCAATGTCATTGAGTTTGATATTTTAAAAATGATGGAATATGAGAAAATATATAATTAGTATTTGTTTGGGAATGATTTTCTTCTCTTCTTGTTCGAATTGGTTGGATGTCGAACCAAAGACCATGGTTGAAGAAGAAGAGTTGTTTAGCCGGGAGTTGGGATTTAAAGAGGCCTTGACCGGTTTGTATATCAAGATGGCTCAATCCAGCTTGTATGGAGAAGATTTGACGATAGGTTTTATGGATGTCTTAGGACAACGCTATCAGAACACAACAAGTGATGGATATCAGAATGCATTGTGGTATTCCTTCCCCTCGACAAAGACGGAAAAGTATACAGAGAGAATTTGGGGAAATATGTATAATTTGATTGCCAATGTGAATAACCTCCTATATTATTGTGACGCAAAGAAACAAGTGTTGACGACGGAAAACTATTATGAGATTATCAAAGGTGAGGCGTTAGGGTTACGTGCATTCCTGCATTTTGATTTGTTACGTATGTATGGGCCGATAAATTGTAATTCAGCAACGAAACGAATAGCCTACCGGACTCAGTTCGATTCGGAAGTTGCTGTAATACAGCCAACGAACGTGGTGATGGATAGTATTATTGCAGACTTGAAAGCTGCTGAGATTTTGTTGACCGGAACAGATCCTTTGAATTTCGATTTCCCGACCAAAGAGTCGGAAGAGGAAAGTATGGCTGGTGATCGCTTTTTGACCTACCGTCATAAACGGATGAACTTGTATGCTGTGAAAGCGTTGTTGGCGAGAGCCTATCTTTATGTCGGGAATAAAACCGAGGCAAAGAAATACGCAAACGAGGTGATTAGCAGTTCTTATTTTGACTTAATAGGTGATACAAACGATCCGCTAAGGTCAAAGGAGATTCTTTTTTCTATTTACGTGGATGATTTCAATAAAGATAATAAGCTGGCCGGGCACTATTCTATTAAATCAGAAGATTTTTTTAATGAATTGTTTGATATCGATAACGAAGGAGCGCAGGACGTAAGGGTGCGTCCGGGGGTGGCATTTAATTATTCGACAAATGGTATCACGATGAAAAAGTATGAACAGGAAAATTTGTGGGTTTCCACGCAGGGAACGATCGTGTTAGTGCGCTTGTCGGAAATGTATTATATCATGGCTGAATGTGAGGATGAGCCTGCAGATGCGGAAGTCTGGCTGAATCAAGTGAGGAATATGCGTGCTCTTTCACCAGTGGAGTGTACGGAACAGAATCTATTGGATGAGATTGAAAAAGAGTACCGGAAAGAGTTTTATGGAGAAGGACAATTATTTTATTTTTATAAACGTCATGGCTACCGGACTTTCTTACATTGTCCGCTGGAAAATATGACTGAGAGTAATTACATGTTTTCGTGGCCGGAAAATGAGGTTTTATTTGGTCAAACGAATTAATGGACTGGAATATGAAAAGAATTTTAAGATATACCCTTTGGGTGACAATTATCGTTTGGGTGTGTAGTTGTCAGGAATATAAAATGGTGGAGTACGGAGAAGGTGGTCAGATTAATTTTATGGGAAAGAATGGGAAGCTTTGGACGGATGATACTTCTTTCTTTCACTATAATAAGAATTTCGGTATTAATGTGGATGGGGATTCCCTGAGAGCAGATACAGTTGTTATCGGGGTAAAAGTCAGTGGAGTGACGACGGATTATCCTCGTCGAGTTGTGTTTAAACCGGTATCTTCTGGTGAACATGGTGTGGATGTGGCGTTTTTGGATGATTATTATGTATCTGCTGATAGTAGTGTGGCCACATTCAGTGTGGAGATAAGACGTCCGGCAACACGAGGAACAGTTTATTCGACGAATCTAGAGTTTGACTATGATCAGTCGGATTTTGAAGCCGGAATTTCAGAGCGGCAGGTATTCAGATTGACGGTTCGGGATTCGGTAAGTCTGAAATTATGGGGGACAAGTGAAGAGGAGTGGAGAGATTATTATAGCAATTATTTGGGGGAATATAGCGAGACAAAAATACGTTATTTGATCACCCGTTATCATGAGGTCTCTTTAAATGAGTGGGAGAATAGTTCGAATTTTACAGAACTGAGAAAAGGTAATTCTTTTTATACGGATTATGAGAGTTATAGACAAGATCCTAAGAATAAGCCTTTAATTGATGAAAATACGGGTAGAGAAATAGAATTTCCTAATTTAGATGTTTAATTATGAAAAGATTATTTTATATAGTGATCGGTCTGCTTTTGGCGGCCTGTTATGAGGATAAGGGGAATTATGATTATCAGGAGGTGAATGCCTTGACGATTTCCTTGAAGGATTTATATCCTGTGCATTTGACTGATACGGTTTTTACGTTAGATCCAGACTTATCCCAGTCTTTATTGAAAGATGAGGATAATTTGGAGTTTATGTGGTTACATTCGACGTTAAACGAGTCGATGTGGGGACATAAGGAGTATGATACGGTCAGTATGGAGCGTACATTACGTTTTCGCTGGGATACCGAAGCGGATGATTTTAAATATGAGCATTATTTCCGATTGATTGTTCATGACAAAACAACAGGCTTGAGCTATCGGCGAAATACGAAAATTAAGTTTGTGAAACCTTACGATGGGGCATGGATGGTGTTACATAGTAAAGATGGGCAAACGGAATTAGGAGCTATTGAGTATGTTGGAGGTGAAATGCTGGTGCAGGAGGATGCCTATTATGCTGAAACCGGAGAAAAATTGGCCGGAAAGCCACTTGCCTTAATGAGATATCTTACATATTATCCGGAGTATGGATCGGGGATTTATCAAAATACGTTTACCGTATTCACGGATGACCCTGATGAGGCTGGAATCTATTGTCAATGGAAACGTTTTCAAAAGATGGATTCTCTTCGCAATATGGTTTATAATCAAATAACTGATTTTGGTTTTCAAAATATTACCTTGGCAGATGGTTCCGGTAGGTCGGGAGCACTTTTAATATCCGGTAAAAATTTGTATCAAACGCCTGCCGGAGGGCATATTTATAAGCCAACATCAGAATTGATCGGAATGACGAGAATTACTTTGGCAACGAAAGCGGGAACGGGCTCTTTGCTGTATGACGAGGCTGGGCATCGTTTTGCTTTTTATGAACCTAATAAGCCCAGCTCTTCTTGGGGAAAGCCTGCGTTTAATAGCTCGCATAATAAAAAGAAAATCAAGGCAGTTATTGAGCATGATGAGAATGTAAAGGATGTAGATCCTAATAATTTGCCTGTTGACCAAAAGGTTTTGTGGGTAGGTAGTGGATATCTATTGGGGGGTATTGATGGATATTACGAAGATGTATATGCTTATGGCTTGGCGAAAAATGAGGAGCAATGTTTTATTTATGAGTTTTACCCTTATGGTATAATTTACGGTATGGATCCTAATTTTACCGGTTACTATTCAATCAACATACCTAGTGGTTTGGATGAAAATAGTTGTTTTGCATCTAGTGCGCTATATAATGGAATTATATTTTATAGTTCAGGTAATACGATTTATCGTTTGGATTTTAAAAAGAAAGGAGGACAGGCGCTTGCGATCTATTCCCATCCGGGAGGGAAAGCAGTTAAGATGAAGTTTGCCAGACAATGTAAGAAAGATGATAAAAGTACTTATGACGAATATGAATTTGATACATTTTATAGCCTGGGAATCGCTTTTGAAATGGAAGACGGAACCGGAGAATTTGTGGTATTAAATTTAGCCCCGACGGGTAATATCGGATCTGATAGTGAACATTATTCGGCGAAACAAGTGCATACTGGATTTGGAAAAATTACTGATTTTGTGTTTATTTAGGAGAAAGTCTTTGATGTAATACAGAAAACAGCCAGATTAGCCTGCTGTTGAATTTAAACCAATCAACGGCAGGCTTTCTTTTGTTATCCATAATGATACTGAGAACGATGATAATTTCGTGTGGCTAAGTAAGATTTTATTTTTATATCTCGATTAATTGATTTATCTTTGCGCCCAGTTTTCGAATTGTTAAATATGAACTTCAATCCGCTTGAAAGGGGGTGGTCAATTATTTTTGAGATAGTAAAAAATATACATATATTTAATTAGTAAGCAGCACATTATGGTGTTGCCGGATTTTTTTATTATAAAATAAGTATTCATTTTTTTAAATTATAAATCATGATAATTGTACCATTAAAAGAAGGCGAAAATATCGAGAGAGCACTGAAAAAATTCAAAAGAAAATTCGAAAAAACCGGCGTGATTAAAGAGCTGAGAGATCGTCAGGCTTTCACCAAACCGTCTATTAGAAATAGAATGGCCCGGATGAAGGCTGTCTATCGTCAATCTTTGCAACAAGCGGAAGAATAAATCGATCACTTTCTTTGTTTTTCCAAACAAAAAACGTAACTTGCTTACGTTATTAAAATAGTAGAAATGATGCAGATAGAATTGTTCTTGAAGTATTTGAGTAGCGTGAAACGTTATTCGGAAAATACGATCATCGCATATAAGGCGGATTTGTATCAGTTCTACGAATTTTGTGGATTGGAAAGGAATAATGAGGATTTTTCTCGAGTGACGACCAAGCTCGTTAGAGAATGGGTCGTGGCAGAGATGAGGGGAGATTTGAGGGTGAACGGTACCAGAGGGAAGTTAAGTGCTGCTTCCGGTAAGCGTAAGTTGAGCAGTATAAAGGCGTTTTTTCGTTTCCTTGTAAAAGAGAAAGTGATAGAGATGAATCCCGCCGAGAATATCAGCGGACCGAAATTGCCGAAGCGATTGCCAGTTTTCGTGAGGGAAGAGGATATGGAATGTACGCTGGATGATGCGGAAAAAAAGAAAGGTTTTTCCGGATTAAGAGATTTCTTGATCTTGTTGATGGCTTATGATACGGGAATGAGGCGTTCTGAAATTGTTGGATTGAAGGTTGGGAATGTTGATCTTTCACGGCGTTGTATTCGTGTTTTCGGGAAAGGTGGAAAATGGCGAGAAATCCCGATCATGACCGAGTTGATACAGGACATTGAATGTTATTTGGATGCCCGGAGCCGCGTGGTGGAAGGGGAGCATGATCTGTTTTTCGTGACCGATAAGGGAAAGCCGCTTTATGCTAATTTCGTTTATCGTTTGGTGACGAAAGAACTGGAATCACACACTTCTTTAGCAAAACGCAGCCCGCACGTGTTGCGACATTCTTTTGCCACGCATCTGTTGGATAACGGTGCGCCGATTCAGGGAATTAAAGAATTGTTGGGACATTCCAGTCTGGCGGCAACCCAGGTGTACACTCACAACTCTGTGGAGAAGATGTTGAAGATTTTTAAACAAGCTCACCCACGAGCATAAATTATAGGAGGAAACGATATGGACATTAGAATTAATCCTGTAGGTTTTTCAGTAAATCCAGTGCTGGAGGAGTTCATTAATAAGAAATTCTCGAAATTGGAGAAGTATCACGACGGAATTATGAGTATAGATGTTACGTTGAAATTGGAAAAAGACGATCATCTGGAAAATAAGTTGACCGAGGTGCATGTTGATGTCAAAGGGCAAGACGTGTTCGCTAAAAAGAATGCGAAAACTTTTGAAGAAACAGTGGACGAGTTGTACGATGTATTAAAGAGACAACTTGTTAAAGCGAAAGAAAAAAGAGAAAATTAAGAAAAATGATCTCATTTATTGTGAGATATGATTTTTAATTTGTACATTTGCAAGCCAAATTAAATGGGTTTTCTCGCACTTGTCTGGGTAATTTTCAGGTAAACAGCGAGTTACTTGCATGAAATTGAGTTATTGAGATAAATTGTTTAATAATAAAATTGTTTTAGAGTTATGGCTAAAGAACATTTTGACAGGTCCAAACCACACGTAAATATTGGTACTATCGGTCACGTTGACCACGGTAAAACTACTTTGACGGCTGCTATCACTACGGTATTGGCAAAAAAAGGTCTTTCTGAATTACGTTCATTCGATTCTATCGATAACGCTCCGGAAGAAAAAGAGAGAGGTATCACCATTAACACTTCTCACGTTGAATACCAGACTGCAAATCGTCACTATGCACACGTTGACTGTCCGGGACACGCCGACTATGTAAAGAACATGGTAACTGGTGCTGCTCAGATGGACGGTGCTATCTTAGTTTGTGCCGCTACTGATGGTCCGATGCCTCAGACTCGTGAGCACATCCTTTTGGCTCGTCAGGTAAACGTTCCGAGAATCGTTGTGTTCTTGAACAAAGTGGATATGGTGGACGACCCGGAAATGTTGGAGTTGGTTGAGATGGAAGTTCGTGAGTTGTTGTCATTCTATCAATATGATGGAGATAATACTCCGGTTATCTTAGGTTCTGCTCTTGGTGCTTTGAACGGAGAAGCAAAATGGGAAGAGAAAGTAATGGAGTTGATGGATGCAGTTGACAACTGGATTGAGTTACCGCAACGTGCCGTTGATAAACCGTTCTTGATGCCTGTTGAGGACGTATTCTCTATCACTGGTCGTGGAACTGTTGCTACCGGTCGTATCGAAACTGGTATCGTTCACACGAGTGATGAGTTGGAAATTATCGGTTTGGGTGCTGATGGTAAGAAAACCGTATGTACCGGAGTTGAGATGTTCCGTAAGATTCTTGACGAAGGTCAGGCTGGTGATAACGTTGGTTTGTTACTTCGTGGTATCGACAAAGACGAGATCAAACGTGGTATGGTATTGGCAAAACCGGGTTCTGTTAAACCGCACGATAAATTCAAAGCTGAGGTTTATATCTTGAAGAAAGAAGAAGGTGGTCGTCACACT
>OJMK01002073.1_pt1 | contig 14515 bp, 9 predicted proteins | sample 1597201 | NCBI WGS metagenome assembly OJMK01 (sample SAMEA2452125, study PRJEB22498) | human gut metagenome | reverse complement strand
GGATTAACGCATTACCAAAGAACTAAAATATCGTTTTTGGAGAAAAGAGAAGAAGTCTGCCGTTTCCGGGTGCAAAACATCCGAATGTAGATAATACTTACTTCTGATTTCCTGTTGATTCATTGTTAATATCAAAATTTGTGCAAAGTAACGACATATTTTGCAAATGACAAAAAGAAACATTCATTTTTTACTGAAATAGTTTACCGCGTCAATGAAACGGTTGTTTTTTCCGTTAGCTTTTTAATGAATACTTTTTTATCATAGTAAGCACAAATCATGAAGTAACTACATTTTGATGTATCTTTCAGTTTTTATCCTTATCTTTGTCGCCATTATATAATAAGGTAATAAAATATGGGAAAAGAAAAAATCATATTGACGGGCGACCGTCCTACCGGAAGACTTCATATCGGTCACTATGTAGGCTCGTTGAAACGCAGAGTTGACCTGCAAAATGCAGGTGATTATAGCAAGATGTTTATCTTCATTGCCGATTCGCAGGCATTGACAGACAATATAGACAATCCGGAGAAGGTGCGTCAGAATGTAATTGAAGTAGCCCTTGACTATCTGGCTTGTGGCATAGATCCGTCTAAAGCTACCATCTTCATACAGTCGCAAATTCCGGAATTATGCGAGCTTAGTTTCTATTATATGGACCTTGTAAGCGTATCTCGCCTGCAACGTAACCCGACTGTGAAATCGGAAATCCAGATGCGCAACTTTGAAGCAAGTATTCCTGTAGGTTTCTTCACTTATCCTATCAGCCAGGCAGCGGACATCACAGCATTCCGTGCAACAACTGTCCCTGTGGGTGAAGACCAGGAACCAATGCTTGAACAGGCTCGTGAAATCGTTCGCCGTTTCAACTATATATATGGTGAGACATTGGTAGAACCGGAAATCCTGTTGCCGGACAATGCAGCCTGCCTGCGTCTTCCGGGAACTGACGGTAAAGCTAAAATGAGTAAATCACTCGGAAACTGTATCTACCTTTCGGAAGAACCGGAAGAAATCCAGAAGAAGATCATGAGTATGTATACCGATCCGGGACATCTCCGTGTACAAGACCCGGGAAAGATTGAAGGTAACACCGTATTCACTTACCTTGACGCCTTCTGCCTCCCCGAACATTTCGAACGCTACTTACCGGATTATCCGAATCTGGCAGAATTGAAAGCACATTATCAACGCGGCGGACTGGGCGACGTAAAAGTGAAACGTTTCCTGAATTCTATTATGCAAGAAATACTCGAACCGATTCGTAATCGTCGTAAAGAGTTCAGCAAAGATATTCCGGCTATCTATGACATGCTTCAGCAAGGATGCGAAGTAGCCAGAGCTGCTGCTGCCGAGACTTTGGCAGATGTGAAAAAAGCAATGAAGATTAATTATTTCGATGACAAGGAGTTAATCGAGGAACAGGTAAAACGTTTCTCACAGGAATAAGGAAGTTTGCATAAAAACGTATCATATAAAGTAAAGGCTGCCTACTCTAAGAAAGAATGGCAGCCTTTATTATAATATATAATTTAAGATTTAGCTAACTTCATCTTCATCATTCTTGAATAATACATCCTTTAATTTCTGATAAAGGAATGAAAGTATCAGTAATATCAGTCCGAGAATGATGAATACAATGATCTTACCGATAGTAGGCATTGCCCACAAATCATCAAATACAAGTTTAAGCAGAACGATTCCAAAAGTCGAAAGGCTTATCATGCGCATGACTTTCTGATGCAAACGCATCCCTAGTCCCATCTGAACAAATCCGGCAATACTTAATGAAAGCGAAAGTCCGGCACTGAAATCATCCACTCCTACCTGCCAGAGGAAAGAGCGTACCATTGTCACCCAAAGAAGAGTGACCAGAATATTGAGATAAATAGTGAAACGACTCTTGATGCCGATTAATAGATAGTATTGGCGTGCCACATAGCATATATTCGCTATTACAAATGCTGCCGTGAACCATCGTAGTACAACAGGCACAAAAGCCATGTTCTCCCATTGATCTCCCCATATATTTATGATATATACAAGCGTATTTATCCCAATAGCTAACATATAGAAAGTCAGACATTGGGTGATCGGGAATCGTTTTCTAAAAGCATAACAAACACTCGAAATGGCAATGGCAGTAAACAAGAACATTGCTCCGCTCCTCGTAGCTCCCTCAAAATGCAGGTGAAACTCCATCATAAATGTATAATAAAGTATGGCTACAGAGACAAAAAGCATGAAAGGATTCCAGAAACCATATTTCAGTTGACGGGCTGTAGAGAAGAATGGTCTATAATACCCCATCAACAGAGCAAATGCTCCCATAGCCAGCCCTACAAACAAAGAGGTGGCAAATGAACTGTTCAGGAAAATAGTGCTGACAGCATGATGCTCATGCATTACTACACTATATATATCCATCAGGTAAGAAATAAAGGTGAGTCCCACCAGTATCTTTGCCGCATATTCATATACCCGGATTCTCGACTTGATATAAAGCCATAATAATAACACCATTTCTGACGCCCAAACTAATGTTATACAGTTTCCATCCAACTGAATCGGAACGGTAATAGAGACAAATGTCAACACAAGCCCCAGAGTGGTATACACCAGGAATTTATAGTCTTTCCGGCTCTTCCATAACCAAAGCACCAGTCCTAAATTAACAAGAGCAATGAACAGGCTCAACAAACCGCTTGCTTTAAAAGACCATCCCATATTCCGCAAGAACAAAGCTCCCGAAAGCAGATAAATAAAGTTATTCGTTATAATGACGAATACCAGCCCCCGACTCATTGTTCGCATATCTTCCCCACGAAGAATAGAGAACACCGGAAGTAGAAAGATAAAATAAAACAGAGTGGTAAACAAAAACAAGTGCCCCGAAATAACTGTAGAACTGGAGGTATAGCTAAATAAAAGAAAGATTCCCATTATCAGCCAGGTAAAGACAAATGAGATCATCGGAAGCTCACCCCACTTCTTATAAATGGAAAGTCCGAACATACCGAGATTCAGGATACTTACATAAGTGAACAGTACCAGATAACTTCCCTCTCCACTGCTTACGATGAAAGGTGCAAGAAATCCTCCGACAAGTGAAATGATGGCCAGTTCGCGCCGATTGTATACCACAGACAAAACAGACATAAATACAGTGACGCCTATCAGAATGATAAACGCCATAGTCTGCGAGAAGATATGATAATAATGGAATGCAATGGCAACCGTAAGATAGAATACAGCAAAAGCGCCACCCGCAAGTAACGAGCTAAATGTACGATATTTCTTTTGCAACCGTTCGGCAACGGCCAGCAATACAGCTCCCGTCAGGAAACCAAGTACGGTACGGAAAGTCTCATTGATCCAATTCTTATCAATAGCATACTTCACAAAGAAACCTACACCGATGACGAATATAAGGATACCGATCTTTCCGAAGAGATTCTCACCGATGAACTTCTCATAGTTCACTTGTTTCTTTTGTCTTGGAACAGCCTCAACACAAACATCTTCCAATTCTGTTTCAACCGTCTTTTCAGGTGTTTCTTCCAGTGTCTCACGGATAACTGTTTCAACAACCGGCTTCTGTTTTTCCGGTACAGTTTCTTTTTGCTGTTTAGTCTCTAGTGTCGAAGTTTTTTCTATTATTTGAGGTGATGCAGAGATATCTTCGTTTTCCTTTTTCAATGCTTCTCCTTCAGGCTTTACCTTTTCAGTAACCCCTCTTTGCTGAACTTTGAGATAATCATCCATCCGTTTTTTTATCTCGTTCAGTTCTCTTTCTATCTTCCCAAAACGATTATCCAGCCTACTCAATAAAACAAAAAACATAATTAAAACGAGTAGTGCGTATACGGTATTTATATCGTCCATAATATTTTAGATTTGAGTTCCATATCACAAATATATAAAATATTGCTACACAGAGCGATTATTCCAGTAAGAATGATTCAAATCAAGAGTGAATTAACAGAGATTCAAGCCCTTTCACTTTGCTTTGTATGTAATTTCATTATAGCTAATCAGAATATCATTATAGCTAAAAGGAAGATGCTAATAGCAAAAACAAATATGCTAATAGATTATTTTTTTCATTGGGATGATTAAAAAAAACATTGCAGTGTTTGCCACAATTAATGCAATGACTTTAGAAAGCACTGTAATGACATTTTTCGATATGTAATGTGATGAATACGGTAATGAGAAGCCCTCCCTTCACCCGCAAACAGTTTATTCATCGAGAGTTCAGAAGAAAGGTGAAGAGGATTGAAAAAAATAGCTATTTGCAGGGGAAGTGTGGAGTACCTCTTATTCCCCCTCTAAAGCGTAGCTTTAGGTAGGCAAAAGTTATGCTTTACGTTCCCTAAAGCTATGCTTCTTCAAGGTAAAACAACCTACATTTATAATCAGTGTAAGCGCTTCCATATACCTCAAACTCATAATCAAAAGCCCAGGCAAGTATTAATGGTCCTAAAATAAGAAAAGAAAAGGCAGCTGAAAGCGAAAATACCTTATTTCAGGATTCGCTTTCAGCCGCCTTCTCTCTTTCAGCAGGCGATCACAAAGAATCGCCGAATACTGAAATTATATGATTACTGTGCTGATTCGACCAATACTACACGGTTCAGAATCGGTTGACCGAATTTGTCAACACCACCACCGGCTGCAACTTTCAATCTATCGGCAGAGATGCCGTACTTCTTAACGAGCAGGTCTTTAACAACTTGTGCACGTTCCAAACTCAACTTCTGGTTGAAAGCCGGAGTACCTGTTGCAGAGTCTGCATATCCGTTGATTGTGTATGTAGCGTTCGGAGATTCTTTTATCTTGCTGGCAAGATATGACAAGTTCATTTCTTCCTGCGGAGATAATTTATCAGAACCGATCTTGAAGAATACAGTACGCGGAGCAATGTTAGTATCTGTTATAACAACTTCTTCAGTATCTTCTACTTCAACCGGTTGTTGTGCATTTGCCAACTGCTGTTGTAATTGCATATTAGCTGCTGCCATTGCATTCATCTGGTTACGCATCTGGTTCAATTCAAGTTCAGAGATAATCTGTGGAACCGGACGTTGGAATCCGCGAGTCGGGAAATAATAAGTCACCCCGATGGTAGCACCTAAAATACCATCATAATCGGGTTTACCTCCATGTTCTCCGTCAAACTTGCCTTCCAGACCTGTTGCACTCAACTCCAGATTTAAGTCAACAGCATTCGACAAACGGAAACGGTTGATAATACCTGCATTGAAAGTAGCGGAGTTAGTGTGAGGACGAGAATAAGCATGAGCCCAACCGGCACCAATATAAGGGATAATTTCATATACACGGTTCGGATTGTATCCACCGAAAAGTGCATTCAGGTTAATCATCAAATCACCATGCAAGTTCATGTAGTCCCATCTTTGTTTGTAAGAACCATCTTCTCTCGGACCGCCAACCACATAATTAGCATTTTCGCTGGTGGTAAATCCTTTGGCTTGTAATCCGCTGTACTGCAAACGCAATCCGAATCCCGGAGTTACCCATTTACCAACAGACACGTTAAATGTGGGAGCTACACGATCTCTGAACTTACCGATATGGTCATTGTTTCCATACAATACCTGGGCACCTCCTCCTACAGAGAAGAACCAGTTACTCCAGAAAGGATTAGTTATTACTTGATATTTATCTTGCACCTGAATCACTTCGTATTCAGTTACAGTCATTGTCTGCTGCGCAGAAGCGACAGACGCAACGCCGGCAAAAGCCAGCAACATCAGAATCTTTTTCATATACCTAATAGTTAAGTGGTTATTTAAATCTTTTTCTTTGTTGAACTATTTAAATAACACGAACTGAACTAAAAGGTTTTAGGAAAAGATGAATTTATTTGTTTTATTTGAATAATCTTTCGATGTCCTCCTCCTTAATGGTTGTCAAAACGGTTTTCCCATCGGGTGTGTAATTCGGTGAGGGACAGGCAAAAAGGTTGTCTACAAGGCTTACCATTTCTTCATTACTCAACACCTGTCCGTAGACAATAGCCGCTGCCCGCGCCAATGTTAATGCCAGAATATTTTGGATTTCTTCCTTAACGTCATTCCCTTTTTCCATCGCTGTATGTAGCATATTACGCACCAGTTCGACCGGATTCAGTCCTTCAATACCCGAAGGGATGCCATTGATGGCATAGCTACCGCCTCCCAGATTGCTCAAATCGAAGCCGACTGCCGACAAATCATCCATAATGCTTTGAAGAACAGCAGCTTCTGAAGCCGGTAATTGTAATATTTCCGGGAAGAGAACGCCTTGAGATACTCCCTGTTTCTGTTGAATCTGTACCATATAGCGATCAAAAAGCACCCGTATATGTGCCCGGTGTTGATCGATTAGCATCAGACCCGATTTAACTGAAGTCAAAATAAACCGCCCTTTAAACTGCAAATGCTGATTTCCTTTTTCCATCACCGGTTCGTTGGCATACAAAGTAGAAGAAGCGGCGGATGTCACCGTCTCTATCTTTTCTTCCACGAAGGCCGGTTCGCCTCCAATAGAAGAATCCTCCCAATCCATTTCGGGTTCCGGCTGCGGATTATTCATCTTACTGGCTTTTGTCAGCCCTCCGTACAAATCCTCCCATTCTACTTTCGAACGACTATACGATCCGCCACCACCGCCACCGGCAGAGACTTTAAACGGATTATAATCTGTATTATAATGTACCTTCGGAGGTTCGGAAGATATCTTTTCCTCAAATGCCGGAATATCAGGCATATCCTCCGTATCAAAATCAATGGAAGGGATAGCACTGAACTTACCCAACGATTCCTTAACGGATGCTGAAAGTATCTGCCAGATGGCCTGCTCATTCTCAAACTTGATCTCGGTCTTTGTCGGGTGAATATTCACATCAATATTAGCCGGATCTACATCAAAATAGATAAAATAGGAAATCTGTTCACCGGCGGGAATCAACTGCTCATAAGCCTCCATGACTGCCTTATGAAAATAAGGATGGCGCATATAACGTCCGTTGACAAAGAAATACTGATGGGCTCCTTTCTTACGGGCAGTCTCCGGTTTGGCTACGTATCCGGAGATTTTCACCATGGTAGTGTTCACGTCTATATTCAGTAATTGCTGGTTGAGCTTCTTACCGAAAATAGCAAGAATACGCTGACGTAACTGTGATACCGGAAGATTGAACAGTTCCGAATCATTACTATAAAGCGAAAAGGCAACTTCCGGATGCACCAAAGCGATACGCTCAAATTCGGCAAGGATATTGCTCAATTCAGTGGAATTAGCCTTTAGAAATTTACGACGGGCAGGCACATTAAAGAACAGGTTCTTTATAGAGAAGTTACTTCCTTTAGAACAGGATATAGCCTCCTGGCTCTCCACTTGAGAACCCGCAATCACCAGTTTCGTTCCCAATTCTTCCGATTCCGGACGCGTCTTCAGTTCTACCTGCGCCACTGCTGCGATGGATGCCAATGCTTCCCCACGAAATCCCATGGTACGCAAAGCAAACAAGTCCGCAGCTTCCCGTATCTTGGAAGTAGCATGCCGCTCAAAAGAGAGACGGGCATCCGTTTCGGACATTCCTTTTCCATCATCAATCACCTGAATACAGGTTTTACCCGCATCAGTCACTAACACATGTATATTTTGCGCATCTGCATCAATCGCATTCTCCACTAGCTCCTTGATAACAGATGCCGGACGTTGTATCACTTCACCAGCAGCAATCTGGTTAGCTACCGAATCAGGTAACAAATGAATGATATCGCTCATACTTCGTAAATTAACAATTAAAAATTCCAGCTTCCTGTTGCTAAATAATGCCACAGATAAAGAAGGAAGGCAATGATTATCAGTATGATTCCGAAAGAGACCGGTTTGCGGCCACTTGCTTTTCTTCTTTTCAAATGTGTAGTACCTTCGACGAATTTACCGCGAATATCTTCCGGATTAAATTCTTTCTCCGGCAACATCCCCAAGTCACGTTTGGCGTTCTCCTCCATCTTAGCGAGCTTTTCTTTCCGCTCGTCTACATAAATGTATTGATGATTAAAGCCTCGGGGCTTTCTCATTGAGTTAAACATTCCCATACTACTTCATATTTATTAAGTTTCGCTTTTCTGTCTTTGGTCGCCGGTCGGTAGTCGGCTTCAATGTTTCTCCCGCACGCTTGCTGCGCCAGTTGAAAATATCGTCCTTATTTAGCGGACGGACATAGTCGAACCAGGCAAAAGTGGGAAGACGCAGTTTATCAGGTGGTATCTGGTCCATCGGATACATCGTTCCGTTGGATTTACCGATAAAAAGTCCTTTTTCCATTCTCTTATCCTTCATATAAAGATGCAGCATACTACCTTCCAGACAATTAAATCCGGTCATCGTACTGTCTTTCTCTTCAGGATAAAAAGCTGTCAGCACATTACCGATCACTTCAATATGGCGCATATCTCCATTAACGAAATAGGCTTTCATCTCCTTGCCGGACACTTGATTATAGTGAATAGAGTCTTTCATCTCCACTGTCAACGCCTGGTTGATAATGTGCGCCCAGTCAATCGTGCTGTCATTCATATAAATCTTGATCTGCTCACCAAGCAGTTGCTGTCCGTCATTCCAAAGAATAGGGTCAGTATACATGGTCATACAAGAATCTTTCGAATTATAGACCAGTGAGTCACATACTCCCTGAACATCTGTACGATACATACGTACTTTATGGTAAGCCTTCATCAACCGGTACAAAGAATCGGTATTCAGATTATAGGACACCATCTGCAAAGTATCCCCATGCATATAAAGACTGTCTCCCTGTGAATAATCGATAGCAACAGCACGTTTTGTTGCAAACGCGGAGTCCGTCAATTCATTATAGAAACAATAATCGCCCGTTAGCATATTCTTATTGATGGAGTCTGTCATCTTCACATTATCGAATGCTTCTCCGTAACCGATTACCCGGTCATAGAACAGACTGTCGCCTACAAGTTTCTTCCCCTGATTGGTCAGGACCGAACGGTCCAACAATTCCGCTTGTTCGGTCAATGTGTTATAGAATCCCCGTTCCGAATAGATATGATTATTATCACTGACAATATTGGAAGGTCCGAGAATCACTGCTATTTTGTTTTCGGTATTATACCTCAATGTATCGGAGGTCAACACAAACTTAGGGTTCACCAACTTCACATCATGGTTGAATACCGACTGTTTTGTTGCAGGGCTATATTCGCCCCAGTCAGAAGTCAGTACATTCTCTTCATCCATCAAAGTTCCCCCCTCGAAATAATATCCGAGATCATAGAGACGGTCGTAGTTCAAACTGTCCGTCAGCAGGGTCGTGTTCCGGTTAATCATCTTCACATTTTCACGAAGTTGCGCAATTTGCGTCATTCCGTCATAATAAAGATAATCACCATAGATGAACAAGGTGTCTCCCTGTTCCATACGCACATTGCTGAAGGCTTCTACGGAGTTGGTTTTCTCAAAAATCAGTGCACTGTCACAGTACATATACATACTGTCATGGCGCAACTTCACGTTACCAATCAACACCTGCACATCCGGACGTGCCAGCTTATCCGCCTGTCCTTCGTCAGCATGGAGCAAGTAAACTTTGGTCTTTTTATTCTCCGGTTGCTTCTTGTTGTCCGATTGTTTCTTATTACCCGCCGGCGTTTTGGTTTTGGGAGCCGTCTTAGACGTATCCGCAGTCGATTTTGTCGAAGCCCCTGCCGTGGGTTTCTGTCCCGTCGGCCTCACTTGTGCCACAAGACATACACCAAACAGGCATAGAAAGCCTATAAGGAGCCATCTATGCCTGTCTTGTTGTTTATTTTTCTTATTCTTTTTCAGCATATAAAGTCAAAGCAAGGTTATATCAGTCATTCTTGACCCAACCCGGATACTTGAAGTCACACTTCTGCCAGTTTTCGTTGATGCGTACATAAGTGTGTTTTTGCTTGTTCAGAATCCATTTCTGCAACACCTCTTCGCGACGCTTATCCATTACGATTTCTTTCAGATCCTGATAGTCTTCCGCGATGGTTGCTTTATGACCATTGATTTTAGTTTTCAATTTCACGATAGCGCATACTTCTTTTCCATCTTTCTCATTAATCATTGTAAAAGCTTTGGAAATCTCGCCAACATTCATCTTATCCACTACCTTAGCAACGTCTTGAGGAAGATCCTGCATCTGGAACTTAGAAGTAGTGATACCTGAATGTTCATTGATGTTCACCATGATACCGTGATTGTTGCGGGTATCCTTATCTTGTGAGATAACGGCAGCGGCATCATCAAATGTGAATTTGTTAGCACGAATATCATCTGCAATAGAATCCAGACGGGCACAAGCCTCGGTCAGTTCTTTTTCCGAGACTTTCGGACGCAACAGGATATGGCGGGTATTAACACGGTCACCACGCTTCTCAATCAACTGGATAATATGGAAACCAAATTCCGATTCTACAATTTTGGAAACTTTCTTCGGGTCCTGCAAGCTGAATGCCACATTCGCATAAGCGGGGTCCATCATACCACGTCCCATAAATCCACATTCACCACCTTTAATGGCAGAAGCCTTATCTTCAGAATACAAACGGGCCAATGTAGAGAAGTCGATTTCTCCTTTTGTCACACGATCCGTATAATCACGCAGTGTCCTCTTTACATCCTCGATTTCCGAAACGGGTATTTTGGGTTGCAAAGTAATAATCTGCACTTCCACCTGTGTAGGAATGTAAGGGATACTATCCTGTGGAAGATCTTTGAAGTAACGGCGTACTTCTGCCGGAGTCACTTTGATATCTCCTGCCAGTTTCTGCTGCATCTTCTGAACCGTCAATCCGTCACGTGCATTATCACGCAAAGTTTCACGAATCTGGGTGGATGTTTTATTGAAATACTCCTCCATTTTCTCTCTGGAACCGATCTGCTGGATGTACATATTGGTCATCATATCCACACGCTGGATGATTTCCGCTTCGGAAACCTCGATACTGTCCAACTTTGCCTGATGCAGGAATAACTTCTGCACAGCAATCTCTTCAGGAATTACACAATAAGGATCGCCTTCGAATCTGCGTCCATTATACAAGGCATCCATACGGGCCTCTTCTACATCTGATTTTAAAATAGCTTCGTCACCTACTACCCAAACTACTTCATCAACCACGTTGTCCTGGGCATAAGTTACCACGTTAGCAAAAACTGCCAGGACAAGGGTAACAACAAATCTAAAGTTCACAAACTTCTTCATTCTTTGTATTTAATAATTATATATAATCTTCTTCTTACTTACCGCCTGCTGATACAAGTCGTTCTTTACCTGTTCCATAAAGCTCACCCGTTTCTGATTTACCAGTAAGTCTTTCACTTCCGAGCGGGCAAATTCATACGGTTTCTCCTCACCAACTCCGCGATAATCGCTCACATTCAGGAAATAATAATAAGCCGTATCTTTCAATTCTACCTGACGGTGTTTGTTTACGTACTCTTCCGGTGCCTCTACTTTCAACGGAATCATGTCCAGGACATCGGTCACGGACACCCATTTATCATAGAAATATTCATATTTCACCGCATTCTGCAAACTATATTTTTCCAGGCTCTCGATAGCATCCTGTTTTTCCGACTTATACCATCTGCGCACATTGTTCAACTGGGGAGCTGTCAACGGCACTTTAATAAACAATCCCTTAATCAACGGACTTTCCAGTTTAAACAATTCCTTGTTTTTGCCATAATACTCTGCTATCTCATGTTCGGAAATATCATTCGTCAACTTCTGGCTAATCAACTCCTGCTGATAAGTATGCATTATCAACGCTTTCCGATAACTCTCCACCAGCTTGTCTACATCCACATTATCGGGGATATTGTTCGCAGCTTTCTCATACAATAAAATCTCTTCCGCCCAACTACGAATATAGTGCTCGGTGAAGAGAATGCTATCATCTTTTGACAATCCGACCGGAAGCACGGACATCAAATCTTCTTTATATAAAAAATTACCGTCCACCTCTACCAAAGGAGTCTTTCCTTTGTGGTCGTGCTGTTCCTTGCACGCTCCACAACCAAGAAGGGTAATCAGTAAGAGGACTAATATTCGCATCGGCAACTAAAATCTACTTATTTAAGGTACGAAGATAGTGAATAATCGGTTACATCAGTTATTATTAACTGTTTTTAAAACCTCTTGGTTTATTTCAACCTTACCGGACTCACTCAATTCCCGCATCCAGCACGTGTCAAGATAGCTTCGATAATCCTTTCGAACCCGATCAATTACTTCCCGATAATCATCCGGACCTTTCATTTTTTCGCCTACTACAATAGTAAAAGGATAAGACATCAAAGGATCAAAATCACCCTTCTTAAAAACCAGTTTATCTATATATTTATTGTCTCCGTCGGCAAAAATTCCTTGTTCAACTTGTATCTTTTCCTCCCCGGATGTATTAAAAGTTTGCCGAAGCTTGTCCGCCCACTCTTTTTCCGGCACTTTCTTCAGCATTTTTTTGGCTTGCTTTGCCGTCTTTTTATCAACGCAATGAAGCACGACTCCTCTATACCGGGGGCTCTCCCACCGATAATCCGACGAATGAAATTTAAAATAAGTAGCCAATCCCGCCCGGTCATTAGCTGCGGGCAAATCTATTTTCTGACGTGTTATCTCTTCCACCAAATAGTTTTCATCAGATTCCCGCAAGGCATAAGGAATTTCCGGATGCTTTTTTTCGATATTCCGGCTTTCATAATCCAGCAATGACTTAGCTATAAATCCTTCCAACTGCCGTTTGACAGCTTGAGGATGAGAAGAGGCAAAATGCGTGAACATAGTTCCGGTGTATGCTTGTCCGTCAATCGTAAACAGGGTTTGTTCTGTACGGCCTTTCGCCAGCAGTTCTTCCATTGCCGCCTGATTGGGAGCATACTGCCATGCTTTTTTCAAGCGTTCGAGCACCGCGCCTGTACCTTTGTCCAAAATCTCCTTGCGCCGTAACCGTTCCATTAACCTGGCACTGACATTTTCGTAAGCAGCTGTTTCCTCCCGATCCATCACTTTCAAGATATGAATCCCTTCAGGAGTGAAAAAGGGCTGCGATGCCATACCTTTTGCCAGAGAGAAAGCAACATTCTCAAACTCGCTCGTTGTTTCCAGACATTCGATCCATCTACTTTGCTTATCATCCGAGTATATTTCGACCAAACGGTTAAAGTTCAAATCCGGCTGATTCTGTATCATCCGGTATATAGAATCCATCCGCGTTTTTTCTTCTTCTAAATGCCGGGAAGTGATTGTCTGTGGCAAACGTTTGAAAATCTGCATCACCTGTACCCTGCCGCTACGTGCTTTCAACCCCATCTTCTGATAGATAGCACGGGCACAACTATCCATCACTTGCCTGTCTATCAGATAAGATTCCACCAACTCGGTCCGGCATTTCTCCTGTTGTTTACGAAAAATAGAGGTCGTATCAAGTCCGGCAGCCCTGGCTGCTTCCACTTTCAACTTCGATTGAGCGAAAAGTGCCGCATACTCTTTGGACGAAAGTCTGGCATTTGAACGTTCCGCATAACGGCGGTATGCATATTCAAATTCCGAACGGAGTATCTCTCTTCCGTTAACACGCATCAATACCGGATCTTCCTGTGCAAAGACCGCGACTACAAAGAGAGAAATACATCCCAACAACAGGCTTCTTTTCATCATCAACTTTTATTTTTCAAACAACAAACGGTGAGCAGTGAACACCCTGCTGATTATACAGCCTGTTCACCGTTCACCGTTAATAGTTCACCGTATCTATCTATTATTCCGGACGGCTATAGTTAGGCGATTCACTGGTAATCGTCACGTCGTGCGGATGACTTTCCATTACACCTGCATTGGTAATGCGGGTAAACTTAGCGTCATGAAGTTTCTCAATGTTAGCAGCGCCACAGTATCCCATACCTGCACGCAAACCACCAGTCAGCTGATACACAACTTCGAAAAGCGTACCTTTATAAGGAACACGGGCAGCGATTCCTTCGGGAACAAGCTTCTTCACATCAGCAGTTCCACTCTGGAAGTAGCGGTCTTTCGAACCGTTCTCCATTGCTTCCAATGAACCCATGCCACGATAGGATTTGAATTTACGACCATTGAAGATAATAGTGTCACCCGGAGATTCTTCTGTTCCGGCAACCAATGATCCGATCATTACGCAATATCCTCCGGCAGCCAATGCTTTCACCACGTCGCCCGAATAACGCAAACCACCATCGGCAATCAAAGGAATACCTGTACCCTTCAACGCTTTTGCTACATCATAGACAGCCGATAACTGTGGAACACCTACACCGGCAACCACCCGAGTGGTACAGATAGAACCCGGGCCGATACCTACTTTCACAGCATCTGCACCAGCTTCCACCAAAGCTTTGGCAGCTTCTCCGGTAGCAATGTTACCTACCACAATATCAATATTCGGGAAGCGTT
>OJMK01002071.1_pt1 | contig 14524 bp, 16 predicted proteins | sample 1597201 | NCBI WGS metagenome assembly OJMK01 (sample SAMEA2452125, study PRJEB22498) | human gut metagenome | reverse complement strand
TCGCCAAGGACAACCCCGAGATTTACGACTACGACATCCCGCAGGCGCTGCGCGACCTCTACGCATCGAAGGAGTACGGACGCTGGGCAACGGAGATCGACGGACGCCGCACGGTGCCGGTCTGCTTCCTGGCCTCGAACCACACCACGGGCGGCAACTCGGGATCTCCGGTGCTGAATGCCCGCGGCGAACTGGTGGGCATCAACTTCGACCGCACGTGGCGCTCGACGATGAGCGACATCGCCTTCGATCCCTCGATCTGCCGCAACATCGGTGTCGATATCCGCTACGTGCTCTTCGTCATCGACCGCATCGGCGGGGCCGGCTATCTGCTCGACGAGATGAAGTTCAGCAGGAAAAAGTGACAATTTTGGAATTTTTCACTATATTGTCCCGGCAAACCTATTAAACAGGACATGCTATGAGACATTTCGATGCATTTGTGAGATGGACGGCAGCACTGCTGCTGACGGTTCTGTCGATTGCCTGCGGCAAGGACAAGACCACGACGACGGAGGGATCGGCAATCACCGGAGGCTCCTGGAGCCAGACCGAGACCATTGAGGCCGTCGGGGCACAGAAGGATTTTTCGTTCACGGCCCGCGGACAGTGGAGCGCGCAGAGCGACAACCCCGACTGGTGCGAGGTGCTGACCCCCTCGGGAGACAAAGGCGCCGCAACGCTGCGGATCGACGTAGCCGAGAACAGCAGCGAAAGCCCGCGTTCCGCCATCATCCGGATCTCGGTGGGCAGCACCACGGAGAGTTTCAAGATCCTCCAGAAGGGTACGGCCGGAGCTCCCGAGATCAACGTGCTGGTGGACGAGGTGCTGGCGGCATACTATCTGTGGAACGAGGAGTACCGGGCGCTTGACCGCGACCTGTCGCTGCCCTACAACGGGGTCTACGACAACTTCGTATACCATACGTTGATGAGCATGGAGACCAACACGCTCGACAAGAAATACAACGAGCGTTACGGGGAGTACCACATCTACTCCTACCTCTCGCGAACCCCCTCATCGGGACAGAAAAGCGCCGCGACACGCAGTGGTGTAAACCACGGTGTCGAGAAGGACGACCCCGTGCCGAGTTTCGGTATCGGCAACTACGCCCTCGTGTCGTTTGTAGACCAGTCGGGACGGCCGACGGGGCAGATCGGGCTCACGCTGTTGAGCATCATCCCCGAATCACCGCTGGCCAAGGCCGGATTCCGCCGCGGCGACATCATCGCCACGATTGACGGCAAAACCCCGACCGAGCAAACCTACGCCACGGAGTTCACGCGCCTGATCGCCCCCTCGGAGGGGCTGAAGGTCACGCTCACCAAGAACGAGGCGAACGCACAGCCGATCGAGGTCACGTCGGTGAGTCTGGATCCCACGCCGATCATCCGCGCCGAGGTACTTGAGGGTACGCACGTCGGATACATCGTCTACGACAGCTTCGACGCCGCCTACGACAACGACCTGCTGGCCGCCATCAAGAGCCTCAAGGAGGCCGGCATCACCGATCTGGTGCTCGACCTGCGCAACAACGGCGGAGGACATGTCATCACTTCGAACATGCTCTCAACCTGCATCGGAGGCAGCGCATGCCAGGACCGCGTCTACCAATACTACCGCTACAACGACGAGCGGATGGCCGACTGGAAACAGACCTCCGAAACGTTCGGCATGAGCTATGACCAGACGGCGAAGCTCTTCTTCGAGAAGTTCTACTACTCGAACTATTACGGCGTCTCGCTGGCGAACTATGCCCTGAACCTCAGCCGGCTCTATGTCCTCGTCAGCGACGGTACGGCATCGGCGAGCGAGGCGGTCATCAACAGTCTAAAGGGCATCGGACTTCCCGTGACGCTCATCGGTTCGAAGACCAACGGCAAGAACGTCGGCATGAATGTCTTCACGTGGAACAACATCGAAGGATACGACTACGAATTCGCCCCGATTTCGTTCCAGGGCTACAACGCCCAGAAGCAGTCGGTGGATCCGAAGGGCATCACTCCCGACTACGCGGTCAGCGAGACGGCTTCGGGAGGATGGTACGTGGATTTCGGTCCCGACGAGCCGCTCGTACACAAGGCCCTCGAACTGATTGGCGCAGCCGACGCATCGGCAACTACCCGCAGCGTGAAATCCGTCGGCGCGGTTCAGCGCGGAGGCATCCGGCAGGCCTTTGAACGGCCGAACGGCATGATCCGCACGATCGACCCGAAAGAGATGTAACGCATTGCATTACACGCATACTACGGAAACGGCCCCGAATATCGGGGTCGTTTTTTTACTGCAAACCGAAACTTTATGGGCCCGAAAATTTGGTGAATAGAAATTTATGTTCTATATTTGCACTCCGAAAGTCAATCAGTATGGCTTTCAAACGTACAGGCCCAGGTGGTGAAATTGGTAGACACGCTACTTTGAGGGGGTAGTGAACAATTGCGTTCGTGCAAGTTCGAGTCTTGTCCTGGGCACTGAAAGCAACTCGTCAGAAAAATCTGGCGAGTTTTTTGTTTTATTTCCCCTTAATGTAATGGTCTGCTGATAGATCAGATTCAGAACTTCATTGAAATGGTCAGTTCGATATGATTTTCCGTCAAAATGTAGTTTCTGAGGAAACATCGAACTAATAAGTTTCATCTTGATATCTATGGGCGCATCCTCAATGTATTTAGGAAGACTGTTAATCAGCGATATAGCATAATCCAACTTGTGTTCTATGTTGGTTGCGTCAGAGAGTCCCAAAGAATCAACTCTTTCGCTAATTGTAGCTCTTTGTTCTTGATAGCGGTGTTTTATTCTTTCAAAATCTTCTTTGGAGAGTTCGCCATCCATATATTTATCCTCAAGCATCGCTAGCCGTTGGTCTATCTTTGTACGTTCGTCTTTAAGGGCGGCCCGTTGGCTGTCAAGATCCTGCTCAAAAGATTTATTGAGATCCTTCAAGATAACATTGTATAGATTCATTACAGTCAAGTTTGGCGTCAAGCTACCAACGTAACGACGAAATATATCATTCGCCTCAAGTGCATTACAACGGAAATGTTTACTATCTACGGAGCAGTGATAATAAGCGTATCTGTTGCCTGTACAGCTTGTGCTTCGTGATCCTGTTAGGCTTGCGCCGCATACTGGGCAAATCAAAAACTTTCTCAGAAACAGGTCAGGGTGAACACATTTACCAGCACGAGCCTGTTTGCGGCGGGATCCATCCAAAATATCCTGCACGGTATTAAACGTATCAATGTCGATTATCGCCTGATGCAGACCCTTTGTCCAATAAGCGGGTTTTTCCTTATAAGCCTTTACATAGACCTCTCCAATATAATATCTGTTGCGCAGCATCTTTAAGAAATTGCTCTTGTGCATATTATATGAAGTTGTTCGCACAAATTGGTTGCGGATAGTGATAGGCGCAACCAATCCTTTCGCAACCTCTGCAAAGATGTCACGAACAATTTTTGCCTCAGAAGGGACAATCTCCACATATTTATGATAATCGCTTATTTTGACATTCTTATAACCATAAGGAGCCATATTTGTTGTCTTGCCTTCTTCTTGGCTTTGACGAATCCCCTCTTTTGTAGCTTTGGACCGCTTAGCATTATCGACATCCGCCATCGTTATATAGACCCCAAGCAAAATCTTGCTTTCATCTTGCCTCCAATCAATATGTTCATCGACCGTATTAACCTCTACGCCAATATTCTCAAAATACTCCAAATTCTTATAAGCAGCTGTCGTATTACGCGAATATCTGTTCCATCTGAGACATAGGACCAGATCAACTTCTTTCCTATGTTGTTTACAATAAAGCATTATCTCTTGAAAAACTTTCCGATGTTCAAAGTCCTTGGCACTAAAGTCCTCTTTGTAGCATTTTATGATGTTATATCCAGCCCGCTCGCAATATTCCGATATCGTCTTCTCTTGATAGTCAAGGCTACAACCTTTAGCCTGTTCATCGCTTGACACACGGCTATATATTATTACATTTTTCATTTCTATTTCTATTATCTATTTCAATTTGCATCTCTGCGAGCAGATAGAGATACTGACGCACCTGTTTTACCTGCTCATCCGTGTATTTTATTTTTTGTGCATTTAATATCTTTTTACATTCTGCTAATGTTATCACGTTTGACAAAGTTTATATGGCACTCAGAAAGCACCTTATTTTTGTCTCGGGCTCTTCGGCACCACCCCTGCAACCAATCGCCGAAGTCTTCTGGTCGCCCGTTTGGGTAGATAACATTTAATCACCTGTCTCTAGCTAAGATACAAAATCTTTTTTCAACTATATTTATATTATTCATGTTAATCTTGTTTGTTTTTATAATTGTGTAAAAAAGAGTAGAGCCGTCTTTCCGAATTCGGCTTTATTCCTTTGTCTTTAAGGATTTGACTGTTCTCAGCTACAGACTTTGTAAAATCATAGTTCTCTAACAGTACTTGATCAGACACCATCGTTCGGATACGATTAGCCATACTGCGCGGAGAAACTCCTTTGGATTTACAGTAAGCAGGATTAACTTTATAACCGCTCTTGTTTTTATTCCTATGATTTAAATTATTCGGTATGTACTCATGCCGTTTTAAGAAAGCGCCTTTGGCGATTTTATACAATACATGATTGGTAATGGTTCTATCTGTATTATCTATCCAATATTGTCTCTCATATGTTAATGAATACAGAAGATGTTCAAATGCCATGTTCGGCTGTATTTTAAGGCGTAATAGAGCATTCAAAAATAATATGCGTTCTCGATTCCCCTTTTTTATCTTTACAGGCAGTGTTTGCCTATTCCCATACTTATCCTTAATTATGTATGTTCTTCTTTTGATTTGCGTATAGTTGTCATTTAGCCGAATAAATGGCTGAGATTCGTCGACAGGGGTTATGTCAACTATGGGATATGTATTTTTATATTTTGTAAGAAAGAAAAGTGCTGAATCATAGTCCACCATTCCCCAAAAGTCATTTAAGAATTCATGGTTGGTTATTACTATTTCATCATCTGCAATCCCCTGCTGTATATCATTTTTCTCTTCTTTTTTATATGCTATCGGAATGCAGGATTCTCTGTTCTGACAATTATCTTTTTTAATAAAATCTGAATAATTATAAATAGAATAGTTTTTATATAAGATACAATTATTCAAACTGTTACCACCCATTTGCTGACTACAATTCACACATGTAGTATCTATATGAAAATCAGGTATATCACATTTTATTCTATCTGCAATTTTATTAACCAATGTTTTATAATCATCATTATTAGTAATTGGTGATTCAAACAGATAAACCAATCTATATCTATTTACCTTTCCCGTAATATTATTCGGGGTAGTATAAAGCATACTTGGAGGACATGAAACACTTCCATAGAATGTTGGCGCAGGAATAGGACTTTCATCAATGTCTAAAAAAACGACATATGTCATATCAAAATTTGATATGGTTTTTTGACGAGTACAAAATTGTTCATTGGCTATATTCTTGAAAATATGCGTAAAACAAAAACCTTGTTTTACATAATCTGCCAATGTGTCAATATCCACTTCTTCAGTTCGATATATAACTTTCCCCCAATCTTTACATTTACCATTATATGATGTCGTTGACACGGATAATGGGAATTTCATTTTAAAATTTTTTATCATAATAATTCATTTTTATTTCGCGATTATTCAATGTTGAGATAGTGTTTATCTCAAGCATATAAGACTTTTTATAAAAAAACAGCAGATAACCCTCCTTAGACAAATTTGGGAGGTTGTCGGTTTTTGTAAACATACAAATATGAATTTTAAAACCCAAGTTTTTTTATAAAAAAATAATGTAACTCTATTTTGCTTATTACATAAGCCGCCTTATAAAAAATATAATGGACTATTGATTAATATAGTTAGTACCGTCCGACATATGTCGCGGATATAAAATTTCATATAAATAAGATTAAGAAATTATTTTTCATGTCAACAGACTATTTATAGTAAATAACCTAAATATAGAGAAGAGACATGACAAGAACAGTAAGAAACTTAGATGACCTGACCAAGCAGAAGATTAGCAATGCGATGAAATTGAAGCATCAGCAGCGCAGTGAGTCAGAGAAACGACAAACAGCGGAGAAACAGAGTGAAGCCATGAAAGATTATTGGAGCCGAATACCAAAAATAAACGACGCCTCATCTATTACGCTAGATAAAGATTGACTAAAATATCAATTTGTGTCAATTGAAATAACATTTGACACGTATGCAATGCAATTAAAAGTCAAAAACCGCCCTGTAGCTATCTACAAGGCGGTTTTATACTGTTAGACGTCTATTTCGACTATTTATTGTTGAATATTTTCCGAATCGATTTTGTTTACAAACTCTTTGAGAGCATCCAATGATTCAACCTTTGTTATTTCCCCACGATATTCCAAATAACCGCTTACTTGTGGCAGGTTGGCAGGTTTGAAAAGCTCTGAGACCTCTACGTTAAGGACTTTGGCAACCTCCTTCAAGCGAGATAAAGTGGGGTTTCCATTGATAGAGTTGGATAAATTTACTCTTGAAATGCCAATCTCTTTTGCAATGTCAGCAATAGTCATTCCGCGTTGTCTTGCCAATTCTGATATGCGAAGCTCCATTATGAATGCATTTGGTAATATATATTTTCAGCCAAAGGTAATGAAAAAAACGATAAAACATTACAAAATTCAAGAAATATAAAAAATAGCATTACAAATACTTGTATATGTAAAAATAAAGCATTACATTTGTAGCAGAAAAAGAAAATAAAACATTACGAAGATTATGAATGCACAAGTAGGACAATATAAATTTGGACGCCATCGCAATGTGTGGGGAATATGGAGATATATGGTAGTCAATGAGAGCGGAAGTTGTGCGGAGTTTGTCAAGGATGTATTGACCTATAATGATGCGGTAAGAGAAGTATATCACCTCAATGGTTGGGCTCAACCTAGAAAGATTTATCGGAAATTCTAATATTAACTGTAATAAAAATCTTACAACTATGGCACAGATTATTGTTCTTCAGCATGACACAGCCGTTCGTGCAAACATTATTACTGTCCGCACTAATGCCCGTACAATTGACAGTATTGGTAAGGCAATCCTCATCGAGCAACTGAAAAAAAAGTTGCACAGCGGACAGATTACAAAGTTTGCCTATCTCAAAAACAATGGCGAGGTTCGTGTCGCTTTTGGAACTACCAATCCTGATTTTGTGAAGGATAAGGTTTGCGGATGGGGTGAAAGCCGCGAAAACTACGCAACAACAGCCTATTATGATTTGGAGAAGGGTGGATGGAGAAGTTTTCGATGGGAGAATCTGATAGCGGTATACTAGTACCGCTATCTTTTCACTTTTACGATTACTGAAACTCGTACCACATTGATTTGTTGGGCAATATGCAATATTTAGTGAAATAATCTTTCAGAAATAGCTGTAACAGACAGAAGTGAATATAATATGAGTCTAAAGTATTCCTATACAACAGCCGATTACCTTGCATGGAACGAGATGACGGGGCTTATCAGACGTTTATATGACGACAGGAACTACACAATCAGCCTATTGTTGGCTTGCGGCTCATTTTGGGGGTTGCGCATCAGTGATCTGCGTAACCTGACTTGGGAAAAGATTTTAGCTCAAGATACTTTGATCGTCGTGGAAAACAAGACAGGGAAAAGGCGTATGATTACAATCAACAAACCTCTTCAAAAACATATTAGGGCATGTTACACGGCTCTTAACAAACCACCTCTAACGCAGTATTGTTTTATCACGCGCATAGGGACAGTTTATTCTGTACAACGTCTGAATGGAATCTTCAAGGAACTTAAAATAAAATATCATCTTCCTATCGACCACTTTTCAACACATACCTTGCGCAAGAGTTTTGGTCGGCAGATTGTGGACAAGGCTGGTACCAATGCGGAGATGGCATTGATAAAACTATCTGAGATTTTCGGGCACTCGTCACCTGCGATTACACGCAGATATTTGGGACTTCGACAACAGGAGATACAGGAAACCTACAATTCACTAACTTTTTAATCAGCAATACCTCACAGAGTGCTGTTTATGTGAAAATTATTTTCTATTTTTGTATCGCGAAATGCAGAAATGCATAAAGCGAACATATTGTTGAAAGTGTTTTCGCACTTCCCTGTCAGAAAATGTGGAAGTTTTCAAAGAGAAGGGATGGACGAACAGCACTCACCTTGTATAGACATTGAGGGAAGCACATTTCATGCACATACCCCATGCTATTCAGGTGTGGGGTATTGCGTCGTTTATTTTCTCTCAGGTCCTTCCACAACCTTCTGACAAATAAGCGAAACGGCTCCACACTTTCTTTTTATGACAACCTTCTTATGGAGTCGGAGAGGACTTAATTTCACCATTTATGAAAAATTATTTAATGTTAGTCATTGCGTGCACGTTTGCACTTGTTTCATGTAGCGGAAATAGCCATAGTGGTAATAACAGAGAGGGTAACCCTCAAAATGAAACTTCGACTCAAGATCTTAACACAACAAATGCTATCAGTGATGGATGGAAAGATGAAGGCAGTGCATATTTAATTAAAAGAAATGGGAATCCTGTAGGTTATTTCCCGATTCAATCCAAAGGCAACAGAATGAGAGTGTATATGGATTATCAATATTGTAATGATGAATATCTGAAAGTGCGATTAAATCCTGATTACAACCCTTATTCATCAGGCCAACCCTTGCGATGTAAATATATGGCAGGGCCATATTATATCAAAAATTTATAACTCATTTTGCAACAGCAAGGGGTGCAGTTCTTAAAGATATCCAACATTACTTTGAGATTTCATCACATATTTAATCCAAATTGAGCATATCTCATAAACCTCAAAAAACGTAAAAAATGAAACATACAAAAAGCGATAGAATTCAGGTAATCATCGCATATATTTTGGGATGTATATTTTTTATAATTTGGGTGCTACATCTATATTCCAAAATAAAAGAAGATCACACATCCAACAGCCCAGAGGCTACACCTTCCGAAAATGTCTACTCCTCAAATTCTTCTACAAATAGCATTAAATGGTTGTATGGGAAATGGAAATGTTCTACACCATATGGTTCTATGTATCTTATCATCGATGCTACAACTATTACTGAAATGGTGGGAAATGAAATAAATAACGCCTCATATAGTATTAAAAATGGGGTCCTCTATGCAAAATATCGAGGCGATGGAGGTATATCAACATCATATCCCTTGGATATAAATAATCAAAGGATTGGAGCCGGAGACGGATATTGGTATACTAAAATGAATTAATTATTTTAATTCCCGCTTAACAAAATATATCATAACATAAAAACCATTCTTGTAAAAGCCATCAATTATTCCCTTCACATAGAAGCGAAAAAGAGTGCTGTGATTCAGCACTCTTTCTTTTTGTCAGGATTTTGAACTTTCACTTTCTGCCTAGGATATACAATAGCGAATATATTTATCAAGTTTTATATTATGCATTGATTAAAAAATCAATTGCCTATCTTTGTAAAAAGACATATTATGAAGATATCAAAACCAACCATAGACCTACGGATAAAAGAGGTTATGGAGGAGAAACAGATTTCACAAAAACAACTTTGCACAATTACTGGTATTCCAGAGGAATCCTTATGCCGTCAACTAAAACGAGGAAAGATGAATCTCGATAGGTTGGCTATCATAGCTCAAGCTCTTAATGTTGATATACGCGATTTAATCAGTACACCTGTAAAGAAGGAAGTTAAGGGTTATGTAGAATATGGCAATGATATATACTCTTTCCAAACATTCAGGAGGCTCAAGGAAATTGTCAAAACCCTTGAAGAGCAGATCAATCGCCCAAAAAAAATTAAGGAAGAAGCAGATCGTATACGGCGAATGGAAAAAGTAAATATATGTAAGGTTGTGTCATCAACTCAAATACCAACGTTTGATGAGATTGTTTTGGATCGAGTCGAGACATATGATACGACAGTTCAAAACTGTTGGTCATTCCGCAATGCAGGAGATATTAGAGAGAATATTGTTTTGAACTTGGGCAATATGGTGTCAGGGTATGAGTTCGATTTATTGGGAAAACACTTCCTTAATTCTGAAGCTGCATATATTGCGGGGGCATATTCATTGGAGGGAGAGCAATATGTGGATATTCAAAAATTACTATCTACATGGGATAACGGATATACTGCGAAAATTGTTTTTAAGAAACAAGATAATAAATACACACGACTGATTCGACAGGATTGGGCTCAGTTCAATATCCAATGGATGATGTTGGTAATATGGGAGAAATGCAAATCAAATGCTGCATTCAGGGACATCTTGTTATCCATTCCTCGCGACGCTGTTATTATAGAGAACAGTACAGATATAGGGACAGAAGACCCAAACAAAAGTACAAGTACAATATGGGGCTGTTGGAATCAGGAGTTAATGGACGCACGAGCGATAATCGAAGAGGATGTAGCCAACAGGACATCGGCTAAAAGTAGAAAAGAGATCGAATACAGACAAATGATTGAGCGCAATAAAATCAATCATATTGGCGTATGGAAAGGAAAGAATCTAATGGGGAAGATTCTTAAACTTTGTCAGATTGCACTATTAACGAACACAGAACCACCAATAAATCAAGACCTATTAACCATGCACAATATATATTGGGGGCAAACATTATTATTTGCATAAGAAACTTTTTCTGTTTATATTTCGTATTAGTAAAAGATCTCTAATAAATTATGAATAATAAAATTTTAAGTTTTGAATGTATTTTATACCAATTAATCAATTGGTATAAAGAATTACGTCCAACAGATACTTCATTGCTTTCATTTACAAGGCTAAAAGTTCTTAAACTTCTTTTCTTTGTATCTGCTATTCAAAAGGATGAAGAGAATCAAGATTTGCTGGACATATTTAATAATTTTTATGCCATGCAGCATGGTCCTGTTGAAAGCGACATATATAAAGCCATGATTGATAACAAACTACCACACTACTGTTTTAAATCTAGGTCAATATATGTTGCCAAAGACATCCAGTTTCAAGATTTTCAAGAACTTGGTGAAACCTATCACCGAATAACGACTTCTATTAATCTGTTACGAAAAACAAACGAGAATATAGTTACTTATACCGCATCCCAACTTGTTGATTTGTCTCATAAATGGGAAAGTTGGCAATTAGCCATACATATGGCAAATACATTTGGCAAAGGGAGTGAGCCAATGGACTGCAAACTTATTCGATCTAATTGTCAATATTATTCTTTATGAAATCAACCTTCATCGATAAGATATCTAAAGAATACCAAACGGACTTTCCTGTAGACTGGATTGAAAATTTAGATTGGTCTAACAAAGCCCAAAGTCAACTAAGTTACAAACAAGGGATTCAACTTATAGATAAGTTTTCAGAATCTTTTTTTGTCGCACTGAGCAAATCGGTTATTTCTGGAGAATATTTAGTAAGGGGGAACCTTCTCCAAGATCTAAAAAATTTTAGTTCTACCGTAGAAAATGATTACTCCCCAATAAATACCCCATTTTTAAAGAATAAATTATATGAAGAGTACCAACAACTAGATGATAATATTCTCATAACGATTGATGGTTACCGTCAATTAATCTATACCGTCAACAATAAAATTAGCCAAGAATATCATAAATTATTAGTTAATGCTTTTGCTACAAATGGGAGGAAGGTAACCAAAGCTCATTTTCGAGCATTGCATACCTATGTATTTAATGTATATGCAATAGATCATATGCTGTCATATGATAAAGAAGATATCCAATCAATAATCTTAATCAAAGAAGAATTAACCAACAAGGAACCTAAACAGAGTGCGTTAATAAGGCCTATTTACCAACTTTTAAAGGACAAATGCTCCTTTCTCATCAAAAAGTTAGTATTTTTTGACGGTACAGCTGAATATTCTATCAATTTTGAAACCAAAATAATCGATAAAGGGAGTATATCTGCTGAATACTTACGAGACTTCGATAAATACTTTGAATTCTTCCACAAGCATCAATATGCAGATCACGAACCTCTTGTATACGAATGGGAAAATAATTGTTTACAAAAAAAAGCAAAATTAGGACAAATGATTTTGCTGATGAAATATTATAAAGATCATAAAGACACTATTGAACAACAAGTACAAAATCTTATTGCCGAATTTGATCATGTATACACAAGAATCCTCCCTCAATTTTCAAATAGAAGATTCGATGTATATGCCCTCAATACATTAAAGAATTATATGTATAATTGTCGTTTATCATTTAGGATGAACCATAATTATACATATGAAAAGCTTTGCTCAGACATGATCGAAATTGAGCAAATACAAAGAATTACTCATATTAAAAATTTCTACCCATTCAAAAAAGCAATTGCTTTTTTAATTAAGGATATTCGCAACGATTTTAATAACGTCTCATATTCTGAAAGTACTTTAGCACAAAAGTATCAGGCATTAAATGACTATATTCATAAATTTGAGACAGCCATACATTGGTGTAAAGAACAGCATTTTTATCCAGTACAGTTACTTTACAATGAATGTCTAAAAAAAGATAACAATTCAGGATTAATTGTTTTTATGCCATCATCTTTCAGCAGACCTATAAACTATAATAAACTTGAGGATGAGTTGAAACAATATAAATCAGAATTCGGACTAATGAAAGGAGAACTAAATCTCCAAAAGGAAAAGGCAAGAATTGAATTATTAAAGAATGAGATAGACGCTTCTAAAAAAAGCAACATTGAAATATTAGGTCTTTTCACAGCTGTAATTACCTTTCTATTTGGATGTGTCAATATATTTAGCGGAACCAACAACACAACCATTTCATTATCAGAACAAATCCTACATATTATGTGCTTGGGAATAATTCTACTATTATTCGTAAGTGCAATATATATTCTTACTATAAGGAGAGAAAATGAATTGAAAAATTATTTAAAACACCCAAGGTTTATATTATTCGGCCTGTCAATAATTGGATATATAATTATTTTAGCAATTATTGTATACAACACAGCTGTTACTTTTAGATTGGAATAAGATATAATACTACAATAAGATACAATTAAGGGTTAGGAATAAATCTCCTCATCTCCCAAATAGCATCCAAATTTCGTAAAAAAGAGTTCGAGAATGGATGCGTTAGGGGCACCAGAAACCGCGCTAAACGAAAGTTTGACGCGGTTTTTCGTTTTGCATGATTGCGATTTGTCCCGATTCGGACAAAGAAGTTCTCCGGCTAACGGACCCGGGGTCGTTTTCGGCGGATTTTCCCCGGCAATCGACATACAAAAAAACGGACAGGCTGACAGCCTGTCCGCAGTGATTCTGGCTTTTCCGATCCAGTTTACTCCGAAATCGGAGTCAGCGCACCCGTCGTTGAGTCCATGATATACCCCTTCACCACAACATCGGAGGGGACCAGCGGATGGTTGCGGACCAGATCGACCGTCTCAAGGATGGCCGACTCCGTATCGTCGAAGCCGTGCAGCCAGCGGTCGAGATCGATGCCACAGTGTTTCATCAGCGAGATATGCTGGTCCGGAATCCCGCGCGAACGCATCAGATGCTGCATCTCGGCACTGTCCATGCCCTGCACGCCGCATCCCGTATGGCCGATGATCATCACCTCCTGCACACCCAACTCGTAGATGGCCACAAGCAGGCTGCGGACCGTACTGTCGAAGGGATTGGTAATCGTACCGCCGGCATTCTTGATGATCTTCACATCCCCGTTGCGGAATCCCAGGGCCGCAGGCAGCAACTCCACCAGCCGGGTATCCATGCACGTGACGATAGCAATCCGCTTGTTGGGATATTTGTCGGTAATGAAACGTTCGTACCGTTTCTCCGCCACGAATCGGCGGTTGTATTCCAGGATTTCGTCAATCATCGTTCGCAGAATTTAGTCGGATCAGATTTTAACTCGGGGAACTCCCCGCGCAAAGATACCACTTTATTCGGGAAACCGCCAAAATCGGGGAGGCGGCTCCACGGGAAACGGACAAACTCACCGGACGAATCAAGGCTCGGAGCAGGAACGGACCGACAGGGTGGAAGGGGGCATGCCGTCGGCTTCGGCCGTCAGTCGAACCGTTCCCTTCCGGCCATCGTTCTGCAGAACAACGAGCGCCTTGCCGTGAAATGCCCGCCGCTGCGAGGCCTTGAACGGCTCCATACTGGTCTGGCTCCCGTTATCCACTCCGGCAATGAAGCCGCAGCCCTCCACACGGAAACGGAGCTGCGTATCGGCATCAGGCACGAGCGTGCCCTCCCGGTCCACTATCTCTACCGTCACAAACGAGAGGTCTTTTCCGTCGGCCGCAATCCGTTCCCGGTCGGCGGACAGGCGGATCTGCGCCGGAGCGCCCGCCGTCCGGATCTCCCGGGTCAGCACCACCTTTCCGTCCTTGCGGGATAC
>OJMK01002053.1_pt1 | contig 14641 bp, 13 predicted proteins | sample 1597201 | NCBI WGS metagenome assembly OJMK01 (sample SAMEA2452125, study PRJEB22498) | human gut metagenome | reverse complement strand
ACCACCTTTGCATATCATAGAAGAATCTTATTTACAGACTTTTTCTCACAGTCTCTCGTATCAATTACTTACTGTTCATTTTCATCCTTCGGCAGCCGCACGATCCGTACCTTGTCGACTCTCCGGTCTGCCATTTTCAGTACGGTTACGTCTAGGCCATCCGAGACGAAATGATCGCCTTCCTTTGGCACGCGCTCGAGGATCCCCATGATCCATCCGCTGACCGTAAAGACGTCAAATTCTTTGTCAATATCGAGCTCTTCATACACCTTGTCGATGCTTGCCGTTCCGGTCACGAGGTATTCGTTTTCGGAAACTTTCTGGATTTCCTGTACAACCGCATCATGCTCATCCCAGATTTCGCCGACGAGCTCTTCGAGGATATCTTCCATGGTGATGATACCGTCGGTGCCGCCGAATTCATCAATGATAATGGCAATATGCGATTTCTTCGCCTGCATTTTTTTCAGCAGCGGGCCGACCTTCGTATTCTCGGTTACAAAGAGCGCCGGGCGGATGATGCTGCTTAGCGGTTTGTTGGTGTGGTAAATGTGGTTGTGGAAATCCTTCTGATACACAATTCCCACAATGTGGTCGATATCATCATCATATACCGGCAGCCGGGAAAATCCGGTGTCGGAGAAAGTCTTAGCGATCTCGGATTTCGTCGCATCGAGTGGAATGCCGATGACGTTGACACGCGGAGTAAAAATCTCTGCGGCCTCCATCTCCATGAAGCCGATTGCATTCTGAATCAGATCGCCTTCCTGGTCGTCGATGTCGCCCTCCTGGGTCGCCTCCTCGACGATGGTCATCAGTTCCTCATCGGTGATGCCGTGGTTTTCCGAGGATTTGAAGATGCGGGAGAGCAGCTTCTTCCACTGGGAAAAGAGAAACGTCACCGGGGTCAGCATGATCATCAGAATGTGGAGAAACGGTGCGGAAAATTTGGCGATCGTCTCCGGGGATTCTTTTGCAATGCTTTTCGGGGAAACTTCGCCGAAGATCAGGACCACGATAGTGGTTACGATCGTGGAAACCGTCGCACCGGAGTCGCCGCCGAGAAGCTTGATAAAAAGCACCGTGGCAAGGGAGCTGAGTCCGATGTTGACGATGTTGTTGCCGACGAGAATCGTGGAGAGCAGCTTGTCAAAGTTCTCCAGCAACTTTAACACCAGTTCCGCCCGCTTGTCGCCTTTTTCTGCCATATTTTTCATGCGGATGCGGTTCAGCGAGGTGAAAGAAGTCTCCGTCGCCGAAAAGTAGGCTGAGAGCATGACGCAGATAAGAATGATGATGAGTGACACAATGTCGCTGTTCATTTGTTTTTCCTTTCTTAGGAAACCGGGACACGATGCAAAAAATGTACAAAAAGACATAACCTATCTTGAATCTGGCGGAATCAAAGATAGATTATGTCTCCGTTTATCAAATGATGAAAATAAAGCATCGTCGAGGCATACTGCCTGAGTCGTCCATGTTTCTGTAATCCTTTCGTTGATCAGTAATCCCTTTTATTGTACGGTATGTGGGAATAATTGTCAATAAGGCATGCGAAAATCACAGGAAATACGAAACCGCATTGTTGTAGCTGATATTTTCCACCATCTCTTTCAAAAACTCCAGGTTTGCCGGGTACTCCCCGTTTTCCACCCAGTTTCCGATTTGATTGCAGAGAATCCGGCGGAAATATTCGTGGCGCGGGAAGGAGAGGAAGCTGCGGGAGTCGGTCAGCATGCCGATGAAGGTGGAGAGCATGCCGATGCTGGAAAGCGTCGCAAGCTGGGATTCCATGCCGTATTTGTGATCGTTGAACCACCATGCGGTACCGAACTGCACTTTTGAGCGGATGCCAGGCGCAGCAAAGTTTCCGGCCATGCTTGCAAGCATCGGGTTGTCGCCCGGGTTCAGGGAGTAGAGCACGGTTTTCGGCAGTGCGTCATCCTCGTCCATATCGTTTAAGAAAGCACCGAGCATCGGGGCAAAGGCGAAATCGTTCATGCTGTCAAAACCGGTATCGGCACCAAGTGCACGGAACATCCGCTTCGAGTTGTTGCGGAGCGCTTTGATATGAAGCTGCATGGCGATATTGTGCTTGTGATACAGCCATCCGAGGTTCGTCAGAAGGAAGCCCTTGTACATGCCGAGCTCTTTTTCAGTGAGAGCACCGCCGTTCATGCGATTTTCAAATACGGCATTCGCCTCAGCAGCCGTGCATGGCACATAGAAGCAGCCCTCGAGGCTGTGGTCGCTAACAACGCAGCCGGCGGAGAGGAAGAAGTCGAGGCGGCAGGAGAGGGCACGCACCATATCCTCCGCGGATGCAATCGTCCTGCCGGCGGCAGCGGCAAGCTTTTCCACGTATTCCGGGAAATCCGGCTTCTCGAGATGAACGGCGCGGTCCGGGCGGAAGGACGGCAGAACGCGGCAGGCAAAGTCTTCCTTCTGTAATGCCAGATGGCAGTGCAGATCATCTACAGGATCGTCGGTGGTGCACAGATGCGACACATGCTGGTTCAGAATCAGATTGCGCACGGTAAACTCCTTCGTCTGCAGTTTTGCATTCGCCTCATCCCAGATCTCCTTCGCTGCTGCGCGGGAGAGCGGTGTCGTGATGTCGAAGTACCGCTGCAGCTCCAGATGTGTCCAGTGGTATAAAGGATTGCCGATCGCGTTCTCAATCGTCTCGGCAAACGCCAGATATTTGTCGTAATCATCGGCGTTTCCGGTGATCAGATCTTCCGAAAAGCCCATCGCACGCATGGCACGCCATTTATAATGATCCCCGCCGAGCCAGACGCGTGTCAGATTCTCCATCTGGCGGTCTTCGAGAATCTCCTGCGGATTCAGATGGTTGTGATAGTCAAAAATGGGCATTTTTTCAGCCGCCTCGTGGTACAGTGTTTTCGCCGTATCGGTCTGCAGCAGAAAGTCAGCGTCCATAAAAGGTTTCATATGGAAATACCTCCCTTTTAGAATTGAGCAGTCAGCGCAGCAAGCGTATCTGTCACAGCGCCAGGTCCCTGAAGCATCGAGACAAAAGCATTCAGCACACGGTCAGAAAGTCCGGCGGAAATCAGATCCACACCGAAAATCGAAGCATCGGAGAGCAGCGGAGCCAGAGTTTTGGAAAGGGTCTCGCGGTCAGCCGGTGCGCCGAGTTTCAGATCCTGCACATACGGGCGGACCGTGGCAAGCAGCGGATCCGGGCTCAGATCAAATGCATCGCCGTTGTCATCCACGCCCATCAGATACCGCAGCCATCCCGCAAATACAGCCGGAATTGCCTGAAGATCCGAGAGTGACAGCTCCGGAGAAGCAAGATACGATTTGATCGTCTCACCGAACCGAATCGACAGCTTCTGTGATGTATCGGTTGCAATTCGCTGCGGCGTATCCGGCATAAACGGATTCGGGATGCGGATGTTCAGCACTTCATCGATAAACTGCTTCGGAGAGAGAATGCAAGGATCGGTGACAACCGGAAGTCCTTCCACATATCCGATGCGCTCCACGAGCTTTTTCAGTACCGGATTTTTCATCTCCTCACTGATCAGTTCATAGTCCAGCAGGCAGCCGAACACAGCGAGTGCGGTGTGCAGCGGGTTCAGGCAGGTGCAGACCTTCATGCGCTCTGTTTTGTTGACAGTTTCCCGGTCGGTAAAAATCCATCCGCTCTTTTCCATCGGCGGCCGTCCGTTCGGGAAATGGTCTTCGACCACGAGGTACTGGCATTCCTCTGCATTGACGAACGGAGCAACGTAAGTATGGCGGGAGGTGATAATCGGCTGTGCATCGGCGAGGCCGTCCTCCTCGAGCATCTTTTCGATGGAAGCATCCGGCCGCGGGGTGATCTTGTCGATCATGGTCCACGGGAAGCTGACTTTTTCCGGGTTCTGCAGATAGGAGAGGAAGCCTGGCTGTACCAGCTTGTTTTCTTCCCATGCAGAAGCGTAGGCTGTCAGGGCAAGGGAAAGTTTTTCGCCATTGTGGGAGCAGTTGTCGGTGCTGACCATCGCAACCGGTTTTTCGCCTGCAAGAAATCTTTCATATAAAAGAGAAGCAACTTTTCCCATATAGCTGGTAACGGAAGAAGGTCCGGCAGCAAAATCGGCAGCAACAGACGGCAGCAGTTCGCCCGCACCGTTTTTCAGGGAATATCCCTTTTCGGTGATCGTAAACGTCGCCATCTGCAGGGAATCCTTGGTAAAGATTTCTTTTAACCGGGCAAAATCCGGAGAATCCGCCGTATCGGCAGCCAGCGATTCTGCGATGCTTCCAACAATGGTTTTCTCGACAGAACCATCGGCTTTTAAGGTCACCAGAATGCTTAAATTATCGTGCGGCTGGTACATATCACGGATGATTTCTGTATCGAAGCCCTCCGCAACGATGACACCGCGGTCAAAGGTACCGTTGTTCAGCAGTTCCTGTGCTGTATTTGCCTGGAAGGCACGGAAAATATTTCCGGCTCCGAAATGCACCCAGCACGGAGATTCTTTCGTGCGGGTGATCATTGCTTCGCGGTCATAGGATGGAAGCGCATAGCCTGCGGCTTCCCACGCTTTTTGATCTGCCAGTCCGGCAGCTGTTAAGTTAAGAGACATCAGTAAAAACCTCCTTTAAATTCCACGTTTGTGACTCTTGTCAATAGCTTCCCAGAGTCCGTTTAAATAAGTCGCGCCGAGTGCGCGGTCATACAGTCCATAGCCCGGCATTGCCTTCTCGCCCCAGATCATACGTCCGTGGTCCGGGCGGATCGGGCCGTCAAAGCCGGTGTCGTACAGCGCTTTCATGATCTCATACATATCGAAGCTGCCGTCAGAGGAAAGGTGTGCGGCCTCCTCGAAATCCTGCTGGCTGTGGAATTTCAGATTGCGGACGTGAGCGAAGTGGATGCGGCCCTTTAAGGAACGGATCATATCCGGCAGATCGTTCTCCAGGTTTGTTCCGTAGGAACCCGAGCAGAAGGTCACGCCGTTGTGCGGGTCATCGACCATCTTCATCATGCGCAGAATGTTTTCTTTATTAATGATGATTCTCGGAAGACCGAAGACACTCCATGCCGGGTCGTCCGGGTGAATGGCCATTTTGATGTCGTACTCGTTGCAGACCGGCATGATGCGTTCGAGGAAGTATTTGAGGTTGGCAAACAGTTTCTCATCATCCACATCGCGGTAAGCGTCAAAGAGCTCTTTCACTTTTGCCATGCGCTCCGGCTCCCAGCCAGGAAGAATTGCGCCGTTTGCATCACCTGCGATAGATTCAAACATTTTTTCCGGAACAAGTGCGTCTACGGCGGACTGTTTGTAGGCAAGTACGGTCGAGCCGTCCGGACGGACGCGTGCGAGTTCTGTTCTGGTCCAGTCGAAGACCGGCATGAAGTTATAGCAGACAAGGTGAATGTCTTCCTTGCCGAGGTGCTTTAACGTTTCAATATAATTATCGATGTACTGCTCACGGTCCGGGCTGCCGATTTTGATGGCGTCGTGGATGTTGACGCTCTCGATGCCGGAGATGTGAAGTCCAGAGGCCTCAACCTCTTCTTTTAACGCGTGAATCGCTTCGCGTGTCCACACCTCGCCCGGGGTAGTGTCGTACAGGGTTGTGATGACTCCGGTTACGCCCGGAATCTGGCGGATCTGCTCTAAGGTAACGGTATCAAATTTGGAACCATACCAGCGAAATGTCATTTCCATAAGAAAAACTCTCCTTTATTTTGTAATGTACTCCCGGAATCTTTCTGCACTTGCCTTTGCGGCTGATTTTCCGCCAGCTGCACCCGAATTTCATCAACGTACGCACCGCGTACGCCTCAGAAATTTGGGCACAACTGACAAAAAATCATCTCACAAAAACAAGCACAGAAAGATTCCGAGAGTACATTGTATTTTGCAAGTGGTGTTCTTTGCTTTTTATTGTATCGTTTCTTAAGAAAAAAGCCATGGCAAGAATTGTTGAGCACATTGCAAAAGTTGCGGCGGTTGGCCGGGAAAAAGCAAAATCAGCCTACAGGTGTGATAAGTAATATCTTTCTGGTATGACTAACCAATAGGAAAAACCTATAAGCGATTCATCGAAATAACAATTACCAAAAGGCGTTTTAGGGGTTGCACATAGAAAAAATATGCATTATAATATGCCATGTAATCGGGAAACACATTAAACATATCGACTTAGTAGGAAAGGAGAACAGCAAATGAAAAAAACAGACAACAGACGAATGCAGGAGAACAGAATGATGGAGATGTGTTGTTGCTGTTGCTGCAGCTCCAATCAGAATAAAGAAAAATAAGAAACATTCGCAGGCAGAAAAAGCATAGCAGAAATTGCATGTGCGGGCAGGCCGGAACGAATGCCTGCTATTTTTTTAACCTTTTTTTAAAGAAATGCGAATGAACAACATAAGAATAGATAATAAACAGACATAGAAAACGGAGGACAAAAACATGAGCGGATGCGGATGCAGCTTCACCCCAGTTGAAAATAAAGAAACCGAAGAAATCAAATACACCGATGCACTGGCAGAACAGTTTGCAGCAGAAGTCGGAGTAGACCCAAGACCAAATGAAACCCTTGTAGAGATCGATGAGCGCGGCGCTTTCATCCGTCAGCCAAATGCATTTATCCAGCCATTCGGCGATAAAGAAGGCGACCTGAAAGCAGAAGCAAACCGCTTCGGGATCTACTGGGCAACCGGATGCAACTGGTCCAACCGTCCGATCATCGTGCGGGAGCTTTTAGGACTGCAGGATGTGATCTCGGAGACGAGAGTTTCTCCATCCGGCGAGACAAACCGTTACGGACATGCATTCGGACAGTATCCGGATTTCAAGGATCCGGCGACAGGCGCTTACTTCTTAAGTGAGTTCTATAAAAGAGCAAACCCGGACTTCAAAGGAAGAGCAACGACACCGACCCTGGTGGATGTCAAAGAGAAAAAGGCTGTGAACAACGATTATCACCGCCTGACGAACTACCTCGAAGTGCAGTTCCTTCCATTCCAGCCAAAAGATGCGCCGGACCTGTACCCGAAAAAATTCCGGAAAGAGATCGATGAGTTTAACGACTGGCTCTTCCCGCATGTCAACAACGGCCATTACCGCATGGCATTCTGCCAGTCACCGGAAGCATACGATGAGGCATACGAAGATTTCTATGAATCCCTCGATAAGCTGGACAAACGGCTGGAGACGAACCGTTTCCTGTTCGGCGACTACATCACCGACAGCGATGTCCGCGCTTACGTCACTCTGATCCGTTGGGATGTCAGCTACTTCCGCAACGTAGGACCGGTGAAGAAACCGATTCGTGATTACAAAAATATCTGGGGCTACTTAAAAGAGCTGTATGCGATCCCGGCCTTCCGTCACGGAAGCGATCCGCAGGTGCTGGCACTTTCGAGACCTGGAAAGAAATTAGGAGAGGTTCTCTTCCGCGGATACAACGAACGAATCCTTGCAAAAGTAGATTTCGAGAAGCTGATGGCAGACGATGGATCGAGAAGAACACTCAGCAAAACACCGGACGAAGTATTCCTTCGCCATCCGGAGGGAGAGACCTACGAGGATTACGCAGGAGAAATCTCAAAAACCATCTGGAACAGCCCGAAATGGGAAGACAGAAACCCGAAGAACGGCGTACTTTCCGTGGATGCATCGATTAATCCGCTGAAAGGACTTTTATAAAGAGATAAGACAGAAGAATCCGGAGCGCTCTGGTGGAACACTCTCAGGCAGCCGGGGCGCGGCCGGAACTGAAAAGAACGAGGAAATGAGGAGGATTTTATTATGAAAAAGACAAAGAAATTCTGGGCAGTATTGGCAGCGGCGGGCCTTTTGGCAGTAAGCTTTGCAGGATGCGGAAGCAATGCATCAGCAAGTGCAGGAAGCAGCAGCGGTTCCGCAGCATCATCTTCCGCAGAAGGCAGCTCCGCATCGGATTCCGGTGAGAAAAAAGTGATCAAAGCTGTAACAAGCGGCACACTGGCACCGTACTTTTACGTAAATGATGACAACGAGCTGACCGGTGTCGATATCGATATCGTAAAAGAAGTGTTCAACCGCCTTCCGCAGTATGAACTGAAAATTGAGCAGGCAGATGCACTGCAGGGTGTGCTGAGCGGTCAGTACGACATCGCAGTCAACAACTATGGATATACCGATGAGAGAGCAGAATCCTACTACTTCTCTTTACCATATAAAACCAGCTTCAACGAATACATTCAGAGAACCGGCGATGAGCCGCTGACTTCTCTTACCGATCTGGCAGACCGCGGATACAAAATTGAGCTGAGTGCAGGAAGCCTTACCGCAAATGCACTGGAAAAATGGAATACAGACAACCCGGATCACCAGATCAATATCGTATATTCCAATGCAAACTTCCAGGTCCGCTACCAGCACATCGTAGATGGAACCGCTGATGTGGCAATCGACGACGGACCGATCATCGACAACCTGCTTCCGCAGTTCGGACTGGAAGGTCAGCTGGAAGCAAACGAGATCGACGAGGAGACCGAAGATTTCCTGTTCCCGCAGAACAATACCTACTTCCTGTTTGGAAAGAACGAAGAGGGCGCAGCACTCCGCGAGGATGTTGACAAAGCCTTAAAAGAGATGAAAGAAGACGGAACTCTTTCCAAGATCACAACCGAGTATCTCGGCGTGGACACCAGCCCGGACGAGAAATACTTTGATGAGACACCAAACTAGAATATCGTTTTCGAAATAAAAACAGAAGAGATTATAAAACAGACGGGAAGCGGATCGGGAACATCCGTTTCCCGATTCTAAAAGGAGCGAAAAACATGGCAGAAATTTACCGGGTAGAAAAGGGAAGCGAAGAGTGGAAATACAAAGCATATGATTACATCAGAACCGATGCGTTTTGCTGCGGACAGAACATTCCGATTGAACTGGAATTCGGACAGGACGAGAGCAAAGATGATCTGCAGGCGATTCTGCTGACAGAAGATCACAAGCCGGTAGCCGGCTGCCGCATCGCATTTCCGGCGGAAAAGACAGGAAAAATCGAGCGTGTCTGTGTTGTCAGAGAAAAACAGAAAAGCGGATACGGCCGCGTGCTGATCGAAGCCGCTGAGAAATGGCTGAAAGAATACGGTGTCGAGCACATCGTCATCACGAGCCAGGACCGCGCCGCAGGCTTTTATGAGAAATTAGGCTACAAACTGAATCCGGACGCTGACCTGTCGGTATACGACCACCATGCACCGAAGAAAGACGAAGAGCCGAAAAAGCTGAAGAAAAATCTTGGCTTTACCTGTGTACTGGTAGAAAAATACGTGTAAGAGAGGAAAAAAATCATGGGAAAATTATTTGACGTTTCACTGGTATTTTCATCCATACCAGAATTGCTGACAAAGCTGCCGATCACGCTGGAACTGGCCGTGGTTTCTATGCTGATCGGACTGGGACTGGGACTTGTGATGGCGATCATCAAAATGAAAAAAATCAGAGTGCTGACGCAGATTACGAATCTTCTGATTTCACTGCTCCGCGGCACGCCGGTCATCGTACAGCTGTACGTTGCGTTCTTTGGTATTCCCATGATGTTCAAGGCAATCAACCAGCAGTTCGGAACGAATCTGGCGGTTGCCAATATTTCCGGTTTCGTCTATGCGATGATCGCTCTGGGACTGAACCAGTCGGGCTTTATGGCTGAGATTATCCGTTCGGCCCTGCAGTCCGTTGACCCGGGCCAGATCGAAGCAGCACATGCACTCGGCATGACGTATCCGCAGACACTGCGCCGCATCATTCTGCCGGAGGCCTTTGAGGTTGCGCTTCCGACCCTTGGAAACTCTTTTATCAGTATCATCAAAGGAACGTCTCTTGCCTTTACCTGCGCTGTTGTCGAGATTACCGCACAGGGCCAGATTATTGGAGGAAGAACGTATCGCTACTTTGAAGTTTACGTTTCACTGGCCATCATTTACTGGCTGGTAACGCTGGTGATCGAGCAGATCATCCGCGTAATTGAAAATAAAATCCGGATTCCGGACCAGGTAGAGCTGGCGTCCGCAAACGGGGAGGGTAAGAAAAATGATAAAAATTGATCATTTATCAAAAAAATATAACGACAACGTGGTGCTCGACGACATCAGCCTCGAGATCAAACAGGGCGATGTTGTGGGAATCATCGGTCCTTCCGGAACCGGAAAATCAACGCTTCTGCGCTGCGTCAACCGCCTTGAGACACCGGAGAAGGGAACGGTGACGATCGGGGACAAGGTGATCGGCCTTTCCGAGCGGAAACCGAAAGAGCTTCTGTATTTAAGACAGAACACAGGAATGGTGTTCCAGCGGTTCAATCTGTTTGAGAAGAAAACCGCACTGGAAAATGTGATGGAAGGCCTGATTGTTGTCAAGAAGATGAAAAAAGACGAGGCCAGAGCCATTGCATTAGAAGAACTGAAACTGGTCGGCATGGAAAAATGGGCAAACCACTATCCGAAACATATGTCCGGCGGACAGCAGCAGAGGGTGGCACTCGCAAGAGCTCTCGCCATGAAACCGCAGATTCTGCTGCTCGACGAGCCGACCTCAGCCCTTGACCCGGAGCTGGTTGGAGAGGTTCTGGATGTTATTAAAAAAGTTGCGGCACAGGGATATACAATGCTTCTGGTTTCCCATGAGATGAACTTTATCCGCCATGTGTCGAACCGTGTGATCTTCCTTGATAAAGGACACGTAGTAGAAGACGGAACACCGAAAGAAGTATTCGAGCATCCGCAGAATCAGAGAACACGGGAGTTCTTCAGCAAGATGCATATTATGGCGCAGCCTGAGTATGTTATTTAAATTGCGGACACAGCCAAAGAGCAGGAGAAAAGATTATGATAGATGAGAAAAGAATTGCTGATTTTTTTGCGGAGCTGGTATCTATCGATTCGCCGTCCTTAGAGGAGCGCGAGATGGCGGACACCTTAAAAATAAAATTCGCCGAAATCGGGGTTACGCTTACAGAAGATCATACGCAGGAGCAGACCGGCTCCAATGCGGGCAATCTGTTCGCGCGCATTCCGGGCAGCCTTGCAGGAGCCCCGGTTCTCTTTGCGGCCCACATGGACACTGTTGAGCCTGCAAAAGGCAAAAAAGCCGTCTCCCATGAGGATGGAACCGTAACGAGCGACGGCACGACGGTTCTTGGCACCGACGACCTCGCCGGTGTGACAGCCATCTATGAAGCTGTCCGCCACCTCATCGAGACCAAAATACCGCACCGCCCGATCGAAATCCTGATCTCGACTGGTGAGGAGCTGTACTGCAAAGGCGCAAATGCCTTTGACTACAGCCAGGTGCAGGCAAAAGAAGCATACGTTCTGGATTTAAGCGGCGCGATCGGTGCAGCCGCCTACGCGGCACCGACACTCGTTTCCTTCGCGGCGAAAATCCAGGGAAAAGCCGCCCACGCCGGTTTCCACCCGGAGGACGGCATCAACAGCATCCAGGCGGCCGCCCACGCAATCGCACAGCTTCCGCAGGGCCACGTGGATGAAAGTACCACTGCCAACATCGGAAAAATCGGCGGCGGCTCCGGTACCAACATCGTTTCGGAAAGCTGCGTGATCGAAGGCGAAATTCGAAGTCTGAACCACGAGACGGCGATGGAGCTTCTGGAAACATATTACAGAACCTTCCAGCAGGAAGCAGAGAAGATTGGTGCGAAGCTGGTCTGGGAAGAAAAGCTGAATATCCATGCGTATGAGACGCCGCTGACAAGCGATGCCGCAAGGCATTACGAGAGCGCCGTTGCAGAAGAAGGCCTGACCGCTGCATTCGAAAAAACTTTCGGCGGCAGCGACAACAACGTCTTTGCACAGCACGGCATCGAAGGGCTTGTCATCGCAGCCTCGATGAATCAGGTACACAGCTGCGCCGAGTACACAAAAATCCCGGAAATAGCGCAGGTGGCGCGGATTGTGGCCAATCTTGCCGCACCGCAGGAAGCCTGAACAGATCCCGGACGAAAAAACAGAATACGTAAAAAATCCCCAAAGCCCGTCGGCAGATGTGAAAACAAAAACCGGCGGACTTTTCCTGTTTCCGGCATGGCTTGCCACGCAGAGAAAAATAGTCTATAATAGGGAAAAGCTTCCGGTAATGCAGAGCGAAATTGCCAACCGTATTAACACTGGTATGAGTGCGGCAGAAATTCAGGTAACGCGTACTCTGCAAACGCAGATGACAGTACCGATGGTTCTGCGTCAGATCCTGCCGGTTGGTCTTACCGGATTGTTCTTTGCGATGATGATGTTTCTGATGATCAGTACGGATACGACCTACTTGCACAGCTGGGGCAGTATTTTCATTCAGGACGTAATTCTTCCTTTCCGCAAGAAAGCGCTTTCGCCTCAGGCTCACTTGAATCTTCTGCGTATTTCGATTGTGGGTGTAGCGGTATTTGCGTGGGTATTCAGTTTCTACTTTGGTCAGGTTACTTATATTCTGATGTTCTTCAGTTTGACTGGCGCGATTTACGCTGGAGGAGCCGGTTCAGCGATTATTGGTGGATTGTACTGGAAGAAGGGTACTGCTGCTGCGGCGTGGCTGGCTATGATAGTTGGCGGTGGTGTAGCTACGGCCGGATTCCTGATTATGAAGTTCTGGGCATCGCATCTCTATCCTGGAATTATGAACAATTATCCTGCTGTTATCGATAACTTCAAAACCATAGAGATGCGATGCCCAGAACTTCAAAACCATGTTGATGTGGATGAATGCGAATATTCCGATTGCGAAGTGGGATATTGCGAATATTGAAACGAAATTCCCGATTACCGGTCAGGAAATGAGCTTTATTGCTTCGATCAGCGGGATGGTGACCTATGTTATCGTATCGCTTCTTACCTGCCGTGAAAACTTCAACCTTGAGCGCATGTTGCACCGTGGTATTTACAATATTGAGCACAAGGTGGCGGACATCAGTGTAAGCAAGGAAAAATGGACATTGAGCAAACTTGCCGGTATTTCAGCGGAATACTCATTGAAAGACAAGATAATTGCGTGGTTTATTTTCTACTGGGCGTTCTATATTTTCGGTATATTTATGGTTCAGCTGTGTCTGGCGTTGATCTTCCCGTCGCTTAAGAGTAACGAAATGTTCTGGGCGAAATGGTGGTTATACTACACATTGCCGCAGTCGCTGCTGGTTGCGATTGTAACAACGATCTGGTTCTCGACCGGCAGTATAATTGACTTGCGCAAGATGTTTATTACATTGCGTGACACCAGCCGCAACCGTGCATCTGACGACGGTCGTGTAGTAGGTCACGTAAATGCGGATGACTTGGAAAAGACGGTATTTGTAGAATCGCTGAACACTGAAGAGATCGAAGCGGTGGAAGATACCGACGATGAAGGCAAAGTGCTTGACAAGCTCAAGAAGAAATAAAATAGTCTGATACGAAGCCCCGTTTTTCTGACGGGGCTTTTTTATTATAACGCGCAATACAATAATTGGAGATCATCTATATGGATGGTTTGAATTTTCGTCCATTGACCTTTGCGGAAGAGCCATTATTAAGGCGGTATTTAACTGCTGCGGACAGTTTAAGCTGTGAAATGAGTCTGGCCAATCTTCTGTTGTGGCTGCCTGATACTGGCAGTATATATACGGAATATAAAGGTCGTCTATTGATTGCCGCGGTGGGAGACGGTATGTTATTCTTTCCGCTTGGGGAGAGATTTGCTCCGTCTAAGTTGGCGGATATTTTTGCCGGAATCCGCGGTATGGGCATTGCGGCAGATGAGATATACGATGTTCCTCCTGATTATATAGCTGACAATCCTGATCTGTCGGATTATTTTCTGGTGGAACAGTCTCCGGATTATGCCGATTACATTTATGATCTGCAGAAACTGGTGGAGATGTCGCGTTTACGCAAAAAGCGCAATCTGATCCGTCAATTTGAACGGGAGTATCCGGATGCTATTTTAGGTGAGATAACGTGTGATAACTTTGAAGAATTTATTGAGTTGTCTCACCGGCTGTTTGCGGCGACTGAGCTTACTCCAACGCTGGAACAGGAGATGTTGATCTGGCCAATGGTGGAAAAAAACTTTTTCAGTCCGGAGCTTGGCTTGGGATCGCTCACCTTATCAGTCAATGGTCGGATGATAGGTTTTGCGATATACTCATGCCTGGGGCAGAGTTGTTATGATATTCATTTTGAAAAGGTCGATCATACGTTCAAAGGAGCAGGGCAGTATCTGGTACGTGCTTTGGCGGCTAAACTCTGTAAACTGGGAGGTAAGCTGATGAACCGGGAGCAGGATCTGGGGCTGCCCGGATTGCGGCAGGCTAAAGAGACGCTTGATCCGCTATTGCTGTATCGGCGTGGTGTTTTAAAACCGCGACAGTCATAAAGATATAAAAAAACGGCCGGATGAAAAATCCGGCCGGTTTTTTTATATTAGGATCAATTGCCGTCGTCGAGCAGTTGCAATACGCGGTAGTTCCACGGTTCAACTTCGATAGTAATATTTCTGTTGGCCGGGATTTTTTCTCCACTTACCATATCGGTAATTTGCAGATCGCTGGTATAACCCTTAATCTTGAAATCGTTAAGGGTAAGTCTGATACGTTTAGGTTTATCGCTGCGGTTCAGGGCGACGAC
>OJMK01002045.1_pt1 | contig 14704 bp, 12 predicted proteins | sample 1597201 | NCBI WGS metagenome assembly OJMK01 (sample SAMEA2452125, study PRJEB22498) | human gut metagenome | reverse complement strand
CACAACAAAAATATTGTACACAGAGATTTGCAACCGAAAAATATGATTGTGTCTGTCCACAATTATATTTTTCGGTTGCAAATCTCTGTGTACAATATTTTTGTTGTGGACTTCTTTTAAGCCTTTGCAAATCTGCCTTACGTAATCAACAATTACTTCCACTGGAATATTTTTCTGCAAAACATCACATAATCTTTTTCCATTAACAAACTCTTCAACAGCCACACATTTGTCTTCATGTAAAAAACAATCCATTACATCAACAATGTTGCTATTATCCAAATCTTTAAGTCTGTGGTACACATCCAAACCGTGTTTGTCCATTACCTTAAACACCACTATTTCATTAGTATCTGTATTTCTTGACAAAATAGTCTTGCACTTTTGCGTGTCCGCCAAAACTGCAAGTTGTTCGTATTTTTCAAAATAATAATTTTCCTTAAAGTCCATTTTCTATAATATTCCCTTATATAAAAGTCTGTTAATTTAACAGTATTACGTATATAATATCATTATTCGACACATTTTTTAATATGGGGAAAGGATATTTATAATGAATTCAAATAATTTTTCAAATTTTAATAATGACAAATCACAAAAAACTACAGACCAGCTTCTTAAAATTTTACAAAACTCTAATGACATAAATTCTTATTTAACCGACAATAATTCAAACATTAATAACATAAGTTTTCATGAATATCTAACTCAACTTTTAGATGAAAAAGGTCTGACAAAAGCTCAGGTAATCACTGATTCAAACATCCAAAAAAACTACGGCTACCAAATCTTTGATGGTTCAAAAACACCATCCCGCGACAAAGTTATTGCCCTTGCACTTGCAATACAGCTGAATTTGGATGAAGCCAACCGCCTGCTTCACCTTTCAAACAATGGCATACTTTATCCGAAAATCAAAAGAGACAGCATTATTATATTCGGTCTTGAAAATAATCAAAAAATCATCGATTTAAATATTACACTGGATGATTTGGGGGAAGCACCATTGGGGTAAATTCTAAAAGGAGCCGGTGGTTTTCCACCGGCCCTTTTAATGAGATTAAGTAAAATATATATTTAAGAACAGAGTTCCAAAATATCATTGTTATCTAATAGTTCTGTAAACTCAAATTCTATCTGTATTTCCAACTACATTCATAGCTATTATCAATTATCTGTTATTTTCTTTCATCGAAAAAATGAGGCGGCCCACAAGGAACGCCTCAAGCACAAAGTCTTTGTTCGATTTGACTATTTGCTGTGTTCGCAGGTCTGGTTACCTACTGTACAAGATGTTTTACATGCTGACTGGCAAGATGTCTGGCATTCACCACATCCACCTTTTTTCACTGTGTTCTGTAATGTTTTATTTGTCAGAGTTTTAATATGTTTCATCTTATCGTCCTCCTGATTCTCATAAAATAACTTGCTATATTGTATCATATTCATTTTCAAATAGCAAGCATTCCACCTAAAGTTCCTCCTGCAATACATAAGAAACATGCTGTGATCCTTTCTGTGGAAAACAGAACGATATTTTTTTGAAAAATCCATGAGATCAAAGTCAAGATCATAAAGTATAACATTCCTGCTGCAAATCCCCATAAAAACTTCTTTTTTCCGATCTTACTTCCGATCAGCATGCCAGCAAAAACAGATGCAAGAATATATGTAAGTGTGATTCCAAGATTCGCGATCTTCATTCCTGCATTGCTTTGATAGATGATAAATGCAAGAAGACACAATAAAATTCCTGTGGCAATGTAGGCAAATACCAGACTTTGTATCATATAGAGTCCCTTTTTCCCCATGTCCATAACAATTGCTCCTTTTTCTATTTAATCTATGACTGGTATTTTGAATCTATGCCTTTTTGTGATAAACTGACATTAAAAATACGAAAGGAGTTTTCCTATGATTGATCTTCATATACATTCTACTTGTTCCGATGGAACTTTTACACCAAAACAGATTGTTCAAAAAGTGATAGCAAAAAGATTATATGGATTTTCTCTGACAGATCATGATACTGTCGATGGAATTCCGGAAATTCTTGCTATGGATCTTCCAGATGATCTGAAATTCATTCCTGGAATCGAAATTTCATGTGATGCACTTCATCGTGAGATTCATGTATTAGGATACGGAATCAACTATAAGGATCAGCAGTTAAATCATACTCTCAACATGCTCCGTGACAAACGGTTTCAGAGAAATCTTGATATGATCGAACTCTTTCAAAAAGACGGTTATCCGATCACGCTTGAAAAACTGCAAAATGGTGATCCTCACACTGTGATCACACGAGCTCACTTTGCAAGAACTTTGATTGCAGAAGGCATTTGTTCTTCCATGGATCAGGCTTTTTCCAAATATCTTGGTGAAAAGTGTAAATATTATGTCCCAAAACCATTTTTTGATCCAAAAGATTGCTTAAGATTAATCCTTGATGCTGGCGGAATTCCGGTTCTTGCACATCCATTTTTATATAAATTCTCAAATGAAGATACCAAACATCTCATTCATGATCTGAAAGAAGAAGGGCTCGCAGGAATCGAAGTTTATCATTCTTCCCATCATATCGGTCAGATCACAAAACTTCGCCAATGGCAGAAAGAATATGATCTTCTTGCAACTGGAGGATCAGACTTCCATGGAACGAATAAACCAGATATTGAAATCGGAACCGGACGCGGGTCATTATTTGTCCCAGATCATTTGATTGATGATCTGATGAATTAATATTAAGAAACAAAAAAGAATCTGAAATACAGATACTATTCTCTGTCTCAGATTCTTTTCTTTTGATCAAATATTCATCTTATTCTTCAGATGATGATGCGTTCGCTTTTTCCATTGCCTGGATTGCTGATTTCTCCATTGGGATACGGCAATGTTTGTCGTTACCAAATTCAACAATGATTGTTGTTTCATCAACTTTATCTACAACAACTCCGTAAAATCCGCTTGTTGTCAACACGCTGTCCCCAACTTCCAGAGTTTCCATCATCTGTTTTAATTCTTCTTCTTTTTTCTTCTGTGGTCTGATCGTTAAAAAGTACATTAATCCAAAACAAACAACCAACATCAGAATTGTCATTGTAACCTGATCCATTTTCTTCCTCCATCTTTCTAATAAGATTACTGGTTCATCATGCCGTCGATCTTACGTTTCTTGTATTCCTTATAATTGCCTTCTTCGATTGCCTGACGAATCTCACTCATCATTGTATTATAAAAATACAAGTTATGCAAGACACATAATCTCATTCCTAGCATTTCTTTTGCTTTTAAAAGATGTCGGATATAGGCTCTGCTGTAACTTCTACAGGCTGGGCACTGGCATCCTTCTTCGATCGGACGATGGTCCAGTTCGTATTTTTTATTGAACATATTAAGTTTTCCCTGATTCGTATATACATGTCCATGACGGCCATTTCTTGTTGGATATACACAATCAAAGAAATCAACTCCACGGTCAACTGCTTCTAAAATATTCACCGGTGTTCCAACCCCCATCAGGTAAGTTGGTTTATCTTCTGGCAGATATGGCACTGTCTTTTCAAGGATATTGTACATCTCTTCATGTGTTTCTCCAACCGCAAGTCCACCTAATGCATATCCATCTAGATCCATCTTGGAAATCTCTTTAGCGTGTTCGATTCGGATATCTTCGAATGTTCCACCCTGATTGATCCCAAATAACATCTGATGTGGATTGACTGTATCTTCCAGAGAATTTAAGCGGTCCATCTCTTTTTTGCATCGTCTCAACCATCTTGTTGTACGATCAACAGAATTCTGCATATACTCTCTTGTTGCAGGATGTGGCGGACATTCGTCAAATGCCATCGCGATCGTTGATCCTAAGTTTGACTGGATCTGCATACTTTCTTCTGGTCCCATGAAAATCTTTCTTCCATCAATATGAGAAGCAAAAGAAACGCCTTCTTCTTTGATCTTACGAAGCTTCGCCAATGAAAACACCTGAAATCCGCCAGAATCTGTAAGGATCGGGCGGTCCCAGTGCATAAACTTATGCAGTCCTCCAAATTCCTTGATCAGCTTATCTCCTGTTCTTACATGCAGATGATATGTATTAGATAACTCCACCTGTGTTCCAATATCTTTAAGATCATCTGTACTGACTGCACCTTTGATCGCTGCCACAGTCCCGACATTCATAAATACTGGTGTTTCGATCACACCATGGACCGTTGTTAAACGGCCTCTTTTTGCTCTTCCGTCTTTTTTGATTAATTCATACATTCTTATTCACCATAAATTTTCTTAATATTATCCATTGTTGCACCAAGATTCTTTAAAACTCCATCAAGAATCGTAACAGCTGCCATTGATTCTACCACAACTACAGCTCTTGGCACGATCATTGGATCATGACGGCCATGAATTTCAATCTCTACATTATCAAGATCACGATTGACTGTCTTCTGTGTCTGTGCGATCGATGGTGTCGGTTTGATGGCTGCACGGAATACGATAGCACTTCCATCACTCATTCCTCCAAGAACTCCTCCAGAATGATTTGTCTCTTTTTCTACCTTCCCATCAACACAAATAAAATCATCATTATTCTCTGACCCTCGCAGGTTGGCAGCCTCAAATCCATCTCCGATCTCGAAGCCTTTTACTGATCCAATGGACATAATGGCTTTCGAAAGTTCTGCATCCAGTTTATCAAAAACGGTTTCCCCGATTCCAACTGGCATTCCTGTGATCTGACATTCAATGATACCACCGATGGAATCCATCTCTTTGATCATCTGGTCTGCTTTCTCCTGTACAAGTTTTGCTGCCTCTTTATCTGGCATGTTAAATGGATTGTTATTCATCTCCGCAAAGTCAAAATGATCCTTAGATACTTCAATTCCGGCGATCGCTTTTGCATAAGCTTTGATCTCAATTCCCAGTTCTTTCAAAACTTTCGCTGCTACAGCTCCTGCTGCTACACGTCCGATCGTCTCTCGTCCAGAAGATCTGCCGCCACCGCGGTAATCTCTGAATCCATATTTCATGTCAAATGTAAAATCTGCATGTCCTGGACGGTAAATATCTTTGATATTGCTGTAATCTTTAGACCTCTGATCCTTGTTATATACAACCATGGAGATTGGAGTCCCTGTTGTTCTTCCTTCGAAGATACCAGAAAGAATCTCAACCTGATCTCCTTCTTTTCTCTGTGTTGTATACTTTGACTGCCCTGGTTTTCTGCGGTCCAGATATTTCTGAACATCTTCTCTCTCAAGAGGTAATCCAGCCGGACATCCATCTACCACGACACCTACGCCTGCACCATGAGTTTCCCCCCATGTTGTAATTCGAAAATTTGTGCCAAAACCTGATCCTGCCATATATGTTCCTTCCTATAATTTGATATTTGCAAGTAAGTCACCAAGACTTGTTCCAGCTGCATCTTCTGTGTATTCCACACCAGTTTCTTCTGCTTTCTTAGCTGCTTCTTTATCCTCTTCTAATGCTTTGATACTTAAACTTACTTTTCCATTTGCGACTTTAATGATCTTAACTGTAACAGCATCTCCTTCTTTCACAACTTCTTCTGGAGATTTTACTCTCTTCTGGCTTAACTGTGAAATATGAACTAATCCACTGATTCCATCACCGATATCAACAAATGCTCCATATGGCATGATATTTTCAACTGTACCTTCTACAACTGTACCAACTTTTAATTCATTGATCTTATTCTCGCGTTCTTTTCTTTCTTTTTCCTTCTCAACAGCTTTTGCAGATAAGACAAGTCTCTGTTCTTCTGGTTCTACTGTGATGATCTTTGCTTCCACATCTTTCTGTAACCATACGTTCAGATCTTCTACATATTTTGTTGATAATAAAGATGCTGGAATAAATCCACGGATTCCTTCGACATAAACGATAACTCCACCATTTACAACACCGCCAACTGTCAATGCCAGAACATCCCCATCTTCTTTCATCTGCTCTAAACGGTTCCATACTGCGTCTTCATTTGTTGATGCTTTATTTAAAGATTCTTCTAACTGTGCTTCGAAATCTTCTCTTGTTTCTTTTACTTCTTCTGCCATAATATCCATTCCTCCATTTGATTGAACTATATACGTAACCTTTATTATAACATAGAATGAAAAAGATTCAAGAATGCCTGGATTTCCTATAACTACAAAACATTTTTACAGATACGAAAATGCTTGTTCCTATGAGAAATAAAATCCATAAATTGGGGTGTTTTTGTTTTTTTTCATCTTTTTTTGATGGTATTTTATCTTGTTTTACCACAATTTGTTTCACTGCTTTTGGAAGGACTTTTGTGATCTTAAATGTGATCCTTTGATCAGTTTTATTTCCTGCCTGATCCACTGCTTTCAGATGAAGAACATGCTTTCCAGGAGCCAATTCTTTCCATGTGATCTTATGATGTTCCAGTTTTTGTTCTTTTCCATCCAAAATAACCTTCTCCCACTGATCTGTTTTATTTTCCAGAAGGATGCCGATCTGTTTTCCATATTCACATTCAGATTTCTGATCAAGCCCTTCTATTTTGATCACTGGTTTTTGTGTGTCATAAAAAAACTGTATTTCTTCACTTGTTTTTTCATTTCCGGCACTGTCTTTTACATGCAGACTGACACTGCATTTCCCATTTTCTGTGATAGGATCTTTTATATAAACTTTATCTTCTTTCCATTGATATTCCTTTTTTTGCCCATTCACAAGAAATGCCATTACCTGCACTGGTTCCAGACTTTCAATGCGAAATCCTGGCTTCAGATTTTTTGTTGATATTTGTTTTTCCTTTAAATCCTCCTGCAGAAAATGAATCTGTATGCCTTTTTGATTGACAGTAAATTTTCTGCTGCACCTATTTTGATTTCCTGCAAGATCTTCAGTTTTCACATCAATGGTATAATATCCATCTTTTTTGATCATAACGGAATTCATCTTCTTTCCGTTAAGATAAATATATGTCTTATCTGGATTCAGATTTTGATCTTTCACATCTACTTGAATTTTTACAGGCTTTGAATATGATCTTCCATTGTCAATTCCTTGAATTTTAATCCTTGGTTTTTGTGTATCAATGATAAACGACTTTTCCTGTATGATCATCTTATTTCCTGCCAGATCTTCTGCCTGAACAGACAATGTCTGTTTTCCGTCCTTTAAAAATATAACTTCTGTTTCATAATGATCACCTTCCAACTTCCATGGCTTTACCTGTTTCCCCGATGTTCTTAAGATCATATTTTCCTTTTTCAGATTTTCATCCTTAACTATGATCTGAGCTTTCTGGTATTTTAAAATTTCTGATCTTGGATTTTGATAGCGAACAAAAATCTCTGGATTATCTGTATCCACAAAACAAGTCGTTTGGTAGAGTTGTTCTGATCGATTTCCAGATTCATCTTTCGTATAGATGTCAAGCTGATATCTTCCATCCTTCCTGATCCTAGGAATCTGATCTATTCCTGTCAGTATCTCTTTTGTCTTCAAATCTGTAAGCTGCGCATAAAGATGCACCTGTGGTCCTTCTTTTTCCTTCAGATCATATGAGAAAACAGGAATTTTCGAATACCATCCACCAATAGGTTCCTGATCACATTGGATCTTTGCAAGTTCTGGTTTTTGTTTCCATACTCTCACTGGAATCTGACTGATCACTCCTTCTCTTCCAGCCTTCGAAACTGCCCTGATATAAACAAGATCATCAAAATCTTTGCTGATCTCTAACTTGTTATTTTTCATCTGCTTCCATTCATCTTGTCCTATTTTATATTCATAAAATTGAATATCAGAAACTGCTTTGGCTCCATAAGCTTCCAATACCACATTCTTTTTGCTCCATGCTCCTGGAGTATACGCTCCCGCTGTGATCTTGGCTGTTGTTGGATTATTTAATTCGACCATAACCTGCCTTATTTCTTCATATCCATTTTTATGAACAATATGAACCTTATAAATCCCTTCTTCCTGAAAACTGATCTGTGTACTTTGTTCGTAATCCCAGATCGGATTTATTTTCTGTTGATTCACGAAAACTGTAATATCCTTTGGTGCTGTCCCATTTTTTAGAAATATTTCCATCACTGTACTGCTTCGAAATGCAGGATCATTCCCTTCTCCTTCCAGAGTAATGTCCCAAGGGATTTCCCAATCTCCCTTCGTATCGACCGGTAAAACCATAAAAAGAAGAAGTACTGTGATTCCCATGATGATATATATCTTATATTTTCTGATCATAACCCAAGTTTCCTCCTCAATTCCTCTGCTCTTTTGCTTGTCATTCCTGTCCGTTTTCTACCTTCCCTATAGACCCTTTGTGCCTGTGTCATTTTATTGTTCCTGCATAAATAAATACTATACTCCACATAGGCATCCATAACTTTTGGATATTTCTTTAGAAATCGTTCAAACTCCCTGCTGATATCTGGCTGTTTTGATTCCAGATAAACAAGCTTTCTTTCATACAATTTCCATGCAGAATCTCCTCTAAGATTTTCTTTGAAAACCCGGTCTGTTTCCTCTAAAAACTTTCTATCATCTCCTTTTTCTGCTTCTCTTTCATATAAATTGATCCGGTCTTCTTCCACTAATTTCTGATATTCTTCCTTTTGTGGATATTTTTGTATCTGTTCTAACATTTTTTCTGCTTCTTTCCATACATTCTCTGACAGTTTTGCTGTATTTACTGTATAAAAATGAAGATAAAAATATGCCGACCAGAAATCATGCACATCGGTCTGACAATCCTGTACGATCTTCATAAGTTTTTCCGCACTTATATCATTTCTCCTGTCATCTAAAACATCTAAAAGCACCAAATACGATGACACATTCTTTTTCATCCCTCTACATCTTTCAAGATACACTCGTGCCAATTGTGTATTCTTTTGTATCTGATCCGTTCCATAAAAATAAGCCATTGCCTTTTTTATCTCTCTTTGAGACTTTTTCTGTACAATGACTTCTTTCTCTCTTTGCTCTTCCCTCTGTATCTGATTCCAGAGATTCTGGATACAAAAAACAGCAATCACCACCATGAACCCTTTCTTCATACAACAGATTCTCAATATTCTCTCAAAATCTGCCTGAATCTGCCTTATGTTGTGATATCTTTTTGCATCGTCATCGATCAGACATTTTTCTATGATCTTTTGGACAGCATCTGTTGCTTTCAATAAAGATTCCATTGTTTTTCCTAAACTATATATATCAAAATAAATGTCTGCTCTTTCTTCTGTCTTTGCCTGTTTTTTTGATGCATAGTTTTTGGTTCCATATCCACTTAATTTTTCTCCCGCAAACAATGCCGCTCCAAAATCGATCAAGTATATATTTCCAGATTGATCAAGCATGATATTTTCCGGTTTCAGATCCATATGAATGATTCCTTGTTCATGAATCTTATTCAGCACTTTGCAGATTTTGATCATCCACAATAAACTTTTCTTTTTATAAAGTTTTCCACAGACTCTGCCATATCGTTTTAACGAATTTCCAAGAATATATTCCATCACCAGAAAAAGTTCCTTTTCCTTTCCTGCAAAAAATAATTCCGGCACACCTTTGGTATGTTTTAATTTTTGCAAGATCACCCTCTCCCTGTCCCACTGTTTTTGATCCTTCACGATCTTCACAGCAACCTCTTTTCCGGTCTTTTGATCCAGTGCAAGAAAAACTTTACCCATTCCGCCTTCTCCAAGTATTTTTCGGACTTGATAACGTTGGTGATAAATCTTTCCTATTTCTTGTTCGGAACTTTGACGATCACACAGGACAGATTGTCTAATTCTCCTCTTCTTTTTACTTTCTGAAAACATTTCTGCACCCATTCTTTGATCTGTTCTTTTGATTCCTCTACCTGATAGATTTCTTCTTCCTCAAGCAACCCATAAAAGCCATCAGTACATAATAAAAACTCCATTCCTGGATTTAATCTGCCTTTGTAACAATCAATCCGGATATCTTTTGTCACACCTACACACTGGATCAAAATATGTCTTCTCGGATCTTTTTTTGCCTGTTCTTTTGTGAGATGGCCAGCACGCAGTTCCAACTCTGCCAGAGTGTGATCTGTCGTTACAAATTTACGGTCCCTGTCAAACCAGTAAGTTCTCGAATCACCGACATTTAAAACAAAAAATTCATGTCCTTCAACAAACAATAAGGTTAATGTGCTTCCCATGGATTTTGTTTCTTCCATCCGACGACTCATTAACAAAAGATTCTGGTTGATCCTGCGGATCAGATCGATCAGATTCTGCTCGATCATATCAATTCCCATAGTTTCTAATCCATCAAACAACGTTTCGTCAAACCATTGTTTTAATACTTCCACGATATAATGACTGGCAATCTCTCCTTTTTTCAAACCTCCCATGCCGTCACAGACGACTGCGAGCAGATAAAGCTTTCCGTTCTTTTCCTTCTGACGCAACAGATAAGCATCCTGATTGGATGGTCTCCCATTCCCAATATCTGTCATTCCAATTGTATCTATCATAAATTCCTCCTAAATGGAAAAAAGCTCATAAAGATAAATCTTTACAAGCTTCTTTCACTGTTTTGTTGTATTTGTTAATAGTTTATTCCTCGATATCTTCGATATCTTCTTCCGCCGCTTCGTCGTCTCCTCCGTCAATCTCCTGCTTCAGGATTTCGATATCTCCACGAAGCTTCTCAATCAGATTAAACAGGTCAATATACTCTGCCTGTGGGTAATCCATATGTTCTTCAAAATACTTCTCTCCCACCTGACGGTACAGATCATTTAAATCTCTCTTGGCGACTCTTAGATCATTGTGTCTTTTTGCGGAATCTGCGACTTCTTTAGCTTTCTGCGCCGCTGCTTTCCCTGTGGTCTGAATCGTTTCTTCCAGACGTCCGAAAAAATCTTTTGCCATATACGTCACTCCCAACATTTTTCTTTCATTGTACCTTATCCTCAGTGTTTCGTAAAGGCTTTGTCCCTAGAATTACTAGTGTTTTTTCTTCTTTTTCCAATATATAAAACTTCCACCTAAAGATGCTGCCAACAATGCAAAAATCCATTTCTCATCGAAGGAATCTCCTGTTTTTGGTGTGCTCGCTGCATCCCTTGTTTCTGGTGATCTTTTATATTCAGAAGTATTGGATCGATCTGCTTTATTTCCCGTTGTCACTGTTGATTTCGATTCTTTTTTGATCTTCACTAAACGTACTGCACTGACTGGTTTGACAAAATCTGCTTTTCCTGTCGCTGTATTTTTTAATGTCTTTCCAGAAAGTGATGCTTCTTTTAGTTTTACCTGATACGATACTTTTATGAATTCATCATAAGATAAATTCTTTCCTGTCTCAATGACATACTTATTTTCTCCTGCAGTGATCGTGCACTGTCTGGTAATATCTGACCCATCTGGTGCATAAATCTTAATGCTGTTCTTGATCACTTTAGCTCCATTTCTTGAAAGCTGATCTTCGATCACAATATTTTTTGCGATCGCATCTTTGATCGTCTGCGTAACAACCAGCTGATACTCGCAGATATCACCAACTTTATATGTTGTTTTATCAACCTTCTTGATGATCATCAATGCTGGCTGTACAGCTTCCATTACTACCACTTGATCATCTCTGACTTTATCCGCATCATCACTATAGCTTTCCGCAATGTTTTTGATATCTCCTGTGATCATCTTCTTAAATGCTGTCTGATATATTACCAGAAGTTCATCTTTGTCACTGACATCTTTTCCTGTGATGATCTTAAATTTTCTAAGATTCTCATCTATTATGATCTCACATTGCTTGGTGATATCTTCCCCATTGTATTTTACACGGATCTGTGAAATCTCCATTCCTTCTTGTTCAAAATGATCTTCTACGACTACCTGATGTGCTGTCATATTCTCATTTCTCTGTGTCACACGGATCTTGTATTCTCCGCTTTGTCCTTCTTTGTAAGACTTATGCGCAGTACTTTTTTCAATCTTTAACACAGGTGGTTTTACAACGACTGTATTTTCATCCTGATCATCTTCTGTATTATCACTTCCTGCAACTGCTGTATTCTTCACGGCTCCTTCAATCCTCTTTTCAAATACAACCTGATAAGCTACCGTCATCACATCATTTTCACCAAGATCTTTTCCTGTTTCAATCGTAAACTGATGGTCTTTCGCATCAATCTTGCAATCCGATGTAATATCTTTTTCATTAAGTTTTACTTCGATCTTCTGAACCTTCATACCTTCTTTTTCGAACTCATCCACGACTTTTACATTCTGTGCTGTCATGCCTTCTTTTCCCTGTGTGATATGAAGTTTATAATATCCAGTTTCTCCTACTGCATAAACTTTTTTATCCGATTGTTTTGTGATTTGCAGTTTTGGTGCTTTCACCTTGATCGTCTCATCTGCCATCCCGCTTCCTGACGGAATCTCTTTATCTTCCCGGATCAGATCTCCATTACTGTTTTTTGTCGCAGCAGCGTACATGATATTCTTTACTTCCTGTCCTTCGAGTCCATCTTCTTCGATCACTGCCTGATAAGTGATCTCTATCTTATCCGTCATGCGAAGATTTTCATAAGATCCTGTTTTCTTTCCTTCTTCCGAACCCATTGCTGGAATCGTACCATTTTTCAGTGCAAGTGGTGTTATGATCTCATAACTTCTTCCACTTGGATCAAATGTAATCTTACACTCAGATGCAATGTTTTTCCCACCAGATATAACCGCTACGGTTCCTGGTATGATCTTGATCCCTTCTGCCTGAAGTTCATCCTGAATCTCCAAATTTCTCATAAAAGTTCCAGGATTTGGATTGGTAATCACTGCCTGATAAGTTACATGATCTCCTTTTTTATAAAGCTGTACTGGAGCTGATTTTATCACATTATTTTTTGGCGAGTTGATATACACCTGCCTTGATGCCTTTGTTTCTGGAATTCCTGCTGCCCATGCAGATACAGTATTATCGATCACTTTTCCATTTGTAAGGACTCCACTTTTTACTGTATATGTAATCTCGATCGTCTGTCCATATGGAAGGGCATAATCACCTTTTGACTTCAAAATAAATCCATTATTTTCTGTCTGTAATATGTAATCCTTCTTATCAAGACCATTGATTTTTATATCCTGTAACTTCATATCCATCACACTTGCAAAGGATGTATCCTGAATCGTAAAATAAGCTGTCTTTGCTTTTTCGTTTTGATTTTTCACTGTTACCTTATAGGTGATCTCATCTTTTGCCTGATATTCATATTGTTTTGTCTCTTTCCTGATCAAAAGACCCGGCGTATCTACATTTTCTTTTGGCAGCTCGATATCTACACGAACCTCATTGGTCATTTCTATCTTATCATTAATGATCGTTTTCGCTGTATTTTTTTCTGTGATCATCGTTTCCTTTGTATTATAATGCCCATGTTCTTTCCATATCTTACGCAATTGATCTAACTGTTCTTTGGATGCATTCTCCGGAATATTCATCTTTACTTTGATCTTTAATTTATAAACAGATTTTTTATAAAATTCGGCATCTTTCGGATTCTTAAGTTCTGCTCTTACAAGATTGCCGTTTTGTGAAATATCAAACTGACTGCTTACATCCTCATCATCTCCGTAAACCTTGATATCCAGAATCTTTAAACAGGATTCGATCTGATCTTCAAATGCAAACTTGGAATAACGATGTGCCTCTGGGATTCCTGCTGGGATTACCTGTTCCACGTTATATGTCCAGTCCTGTCCGAAGTGCTCCACTGTATTACTTGTTACCTGTGTTTCATTATTGTCTGTCACAGTCTTTGTTGGCGGCACGGTTTTAAATCTGGTCATATTCTGGCCAGAACCTACAAACTGATCTCGTCTTGTCGGTTCTGCAAGATTACGTCCAAAGGTATATTCAAACGAATCTCCCTGGAAGGTAAACGCAGCACATGTAAAGTCCTGACTATCATAATCATCGTCATAGTCTGCATAATAGATATATGTTCCATTATCTTCTTTATAGCTTAATTTCGTATTGGAAGATACGTACTGACCATCTACTTTGTTTGCTTTTACTCCGATATACTGTTTTGAGTCAATATCCTTTAATGTTACGTTGGATTTGAGTGAAACTTTTGTATTTGTACCTGCTTTATAGAATGTACTTGTTGTCTTAACTTCTTTCAGCCCTACGTAAACTGTATTTGTTAAGTTTTCACCTAAAGCAATATATCCATCCTGTCCTTTGTATTTTTCAATACCTGTCACAGTTCGTACCATATCGACTTTTACCCAGTGACCATTGCTTCCATCGTCATTACATTGATAGATCTGCATGTTTGAAACTTTAACTTTGATCTTATCTACTGAATTTTCAGATGTTTTGAACCAAAGATACTCTTTCTGGAAATCCTGAATATTCAGATCTAATCCATTATAGCTTGTTGGATATTTGCAGCTTTTTCCTTCTTCAAATCATCGACAGACGGTGCTGCCAGAACCGGTGTTACAATCATTGAACTTGTCACCACTGCTGTGATCAATCTGATTCCGTGTTTATTCATACTCACTCTTCTTTCTTATTTGTTTTAATTATTTTCCCCTCGTCATGAGAACAATCTCTCACATCTGTTCCCTATTATAGCGCACACAAATACAAATTGCAACATTTTTTAATAATTTCGTAACATTTAACAGGCCGAAACATA
>OJMK01002042.1_pt1 | contig 14714 bp, 7 predicted proteins | sample 1597201 | NCBI WGS metagenome assembly OJMK01 (sample SAMEA2452125, study PRJEB22498) | human gut metagenome | reverse complement strand
CACGCTCCCCGCCGGCAATGTGGAGCAACAACTGCTGCAGCTCGTGTCGATCCTCCGCCGGCGCATATTCGGTTGTCATCAGCATACTGAGCATGGGCTTTTTTCTCCTGTCATCCGTGTAATGCACGGAAAGGGCGTTTTATTGCATTTGGAATTAAAAAAATTTGGTTGGGGTCCGCTGAGCACCTCATATGAACCCCACATGGAACTGGCTGCGGCAGGCACAAAAGAAAACAGGCAGCCTCGTTATAAGGCCAACTCCTTTCACATTATTCTTATGCCGTTTCCTGCATCCCGTCCGTCCGATAAATCGAATTTACATGTTTCTCATAACGATTGGAGATTGTCTTATCAACAACCTCTTCTGTGTCTTTTGACCCCAATGCCAGGGCAAATGTTCCCGCGGCCAATATACCCGCCAACATGAATTCCGCAATTCCCAAAAGGATAAAATTCATGTTCGTGCAGCAGGTATGCCGGAACACATAAGGCGTGATGTGCGGCAGAGGCTTGTCCGGATGCAGCTTTTGATGCTTCTTTGCCCAGCGCATTTCATTCTCGATGTGCAAAGCGGCCTTCGGACTGTCGTTCTTGTCCAGCATGATGAAGCCGTTGCAACCGTCTACCATAAAATGCCATTGATTGCTTCTTGCAGCGAAAAAGGAACAGCTCAGCTTCCAGCCAAATACCCGGAAGCTGAGCTGTTTGTTGGCCTTTAAGGCATGATAAGGCGATTATCGTGCGCGTTTTCTCTTGTAGTGGACAGCGCCGGCCAGAGTAAGGGTGCTTGCCAGCAGGAGGGCGCTCCACAGCGGAAGATCGCTGCCGTCTCCAGTGCGGGCGCTGGCGGTACCCTTGACGAAGATGACCTCGATGGTATGGGTCCTGCTGACATTTTCAAAGGTGTAGGACTTTACCGCGCCGATGCTCTTGCCGTCGATCTTGACATTGGAGACAGCATAGCCCTTATCCGGGGTGATGGTGAAGGTCTGATCTCCGCCCTCACGGACGCTGACGCTGCCGGAGGGAGAGATAGAGCCGCCAGCCCCGGCGGTTGCCTCGATGGTGTAGTAGCTGTAGCCGCTGCTGCCACCACCGTTGGACTTGTGATACAGCAGCTCGATCTCGCCGGTCAGGGTCGTGTAGTTGGTGTCCGTGGGCGTAAAGCGCCACTTGTAGGTCGTGTTGACTTTGACCCTGGTATCGTCGGGCAGCGCATTGCCCTTGTCATCCAGCCATTCCAGCTTGCCGTCATTGGGATGCAGCGTGCTTCCCTTGGTGGTCAGTGCCGCGTCCTTCAGCGTCTTGCCGCCGGTGGTGATCTTGGTGTAGTTCGGCTCACCGGTGGGAGTGGCCGGTTTGATTATGAGCACGAAGGGGGCGCTGGTGACATCGTTGTAGTCGTTGTCGCCCGCCTTGGCAGCGATGACACTCACAGAGCCGACCCTGACCGGAGTCAGAACGCCGGTATTGGGATCAATGGCCGCTTCGCCGGTGCTGTTCGCAGTGTCAATGCGGTAGGTCACAGCGCCTGTGCCGTTGCCGCCGCTGGTGGTCAGCGTCAGCTTTTCACCATAGATCACGGAAGTGTTGCCGGTGATGGTCAACGGCTTCTGATCATCCTTTTCTGTCAGGGTGATGTTCAGCGTGATGGTGAAATCCTTATAATTGTCGCAGGACGCCTTGAGGGTGAGGGTGATCTTGTCGCCCGCCTTGCCGCCGGAAATCGCGTAGGTCAGCAAACTGCCGTCCGCTGCGAAATCTTGCTTGGTAAGTGTGACATTCGAGCCGGTGCTGACGCTGTATTCGCTGTTATAGCGCCACGTTTGTCCGCCGGGAAGCCCCGACCAGTCTGGTTTGTAGGTATGCACGGAGGCGTCCGTGTACTTCTGCGCCAGCTCGACCGTTTTGAGGCTGCCGCCATCCGCCGGTCCGACGGTCACGTCAATGGCGACGTTGAGCACTTCGCTATAGGTCTCATTGTCGGGCTTGAAATCAGCATAGAAGCTTCGGGTACCCAGTTGATCCAGCACCGTCTCCGGTTCTTGCCAGCGCCATGTGCCGGGTGTATTTCCCTCCGGATTGGGCAGAGCGATCTGGTTGAGTTTCTGGCCGTATTTGGCTGTCAGGCCGGTGGGTTTCGTGCAGGTCGGTATCGCCTTCATTACCCAAAACTTCACACAATCCGTGGTGAACGACTCGTAGTTCTCCGTCTCGCCAAGCTCTGCGTACATATAGTAGCAGGTTCCGGCGCTCAGCGTGTCCGGCTGAATGTTCTTCCACTCTGTGCCGCCGCTGTTGGAATTGGTGGTGTTATAGTAGTAGGTCACTTGAGCCTTCGCGTCACCCGTCCGGTCTGTCAGGCTTGGCGTGCTGGGCGTCTCGCCGTAAATGTAGAATTCCATGCTGACCTTGCCGTACTGTTGGGCCTTGTCGACCTTGACCGTTGCGGTGCCGGTCGCTTCCGTATAGGCATTTCCATCCTTCGGGGTGAACTTCCATCCGACATCATGACCAAGCGTGTTCGCATCCAGAATCGTATCGCCCGATTGCTGCCACGAGAAGGTGCCTTCAACCGCTGCGTCGGTGGCGGGATCCTTCATCGTGCCCGAAATCCGGCTCTCGCTCAATGTCTGGCCGTAGGTGATTTTGCTTGCGGTGATGCTGCCATCCGCCACGGGCGTGATCCGGTCTACCGCGTTGAGGACAAGCGTCAGTTTAAAGTCCTTGTAGTTGGTGGTGGTGACCTTTACCGTGGCGGTTCCGATCTGGCCGGTCGCTGTTCCATCTTTCGCATAGAGACCTACCAAAGTCAGCTTGCTCCCCTCAAATTCCGCTATCTCCGGGTCGATATAATATCCATGAGCGGTGAAGTGGATAGCAGTCTGCCGATTCCCCAAATCGTAGCGCACGGTGCCGTAATCTCCATGGGGCGCGGCGGGCAGCAGCTGCGCGAAGTCATAGGTGTACGTCCGCTGCGTGCCGTTGATCACGCTCAGCGCGCCATGTTGGATATTCATGGGTGCGGCAGCTTGATCGATGGGGAAGTCCCGGCTTATCGACGTGATGATGTAGTTGCCGCCTTCAACATCCTTGATGGCCACCCGGCCGGTACCGGCGTTGGTGTTGTTGGAATACTCTACCGTGTATTCTTCCGCCGGAATGACCGTATCTCCGTCCTTGATGGCCACGTCCGGTTCCAGCGCATTGCCGGTGTAGGTGCAGGACGCGACTTCCATCGTGGGCGTCACGGTTTTTGGCGTGATCTTCCACTCGACCGTGGCCGTGCCGGTGTAGTTGCCGGTACCTTCGATGGTCAGGGTGATGCTGTCGCTGACATCGGTGGCCGAGCCGCCGCTTTTGATAATGTAGGTGATTCTTGTTTCATCCCAGTCCTCCAGCGTCACGCCGGTGATCTTCGGCGATTGCTCCGCCGCGTTGTACTCGAGGCTGGCAGCTTCCAGCGTGATGGCTGCGCCCTCGATGGACTTGGGGGCGACGGGGACTTTCACGATGTCGGTTACGGTTGCGTAAATGCCGCCGTAGGATTCGTCCGGGGTGAATGTCCAATCGAAGTACACATCGCCGGTGTTAATGGGTCTGTCGTATTTATTCTTCCACGCGAAGGTGCCCGGGACCGCTTCTCCTGTGGTGGGGTCCTTCATCGTGCCCTTGACGGTGAGCGTGCTGTTTTCCAATGTCTGGCGGTAGATGATGCCCGTCGCGCTGATTTTGAAGTCATCTGACTGTACGGGCGTGATCTTCTCGCCAATAACGACCTTGATGGTCAGCTCGAACTGCTGATAGTTCGCGGTTACAACCGGGGCGGTTATCGTGCCGATTTGTCTGTTCACATCTGCGGAGTGCGCGGCCACGATGGGCAGAGTCAAAATGCCCTCGTTTGACACGAACATACCGTTGTTACTGTCGAGGTAGGTGCTATCCGTAAAATGGTAATCACACCCTTGATACTTGATTTTGCCGTACTCGCAGCCCGAAGTCAGCTCCGGCAGGAGCGTGGCCAGATCGAGCGTGTAGGTCTTTGCCACGTCGTTGTAAACAAACAGCGTGATCTCGGTCGGGGTCACAGTGGCCTGATGGATCTTGAAGCGGTCATCATTGGAGGTGAAATTGAAGTTGTCCGATCCGACGTCCGTCGCCTCGCCCTCGAACACGTAGTTGGGATCTGTGAGCGTCAGAGTGAAGGAAATGGTCTCTTTCGTGCCGGCGTCCGGCGAATCCTTATAAATTAAGTCATCCTGCCGCGTGGTAAAGCGGGCGTCCGTGATCGTATAAGCGCTCTCGGGGAGGGAAATCATGTTGCCCGCAGCGTCGAGGAACGCCAGATTGGCCTTGGGAAGCGTAACGCTTGCGCTGCCGTCATAGGTCTTGGAGACGGAGGCGACGTTGCAGATGCCTTTGATCTTCACCGGGCTGACGGTTACTTTTATGGACTTAGCAGCGGTGTCATTGTAGCCCTCAGCGCCTACGACTTTGTAATAGACCGTGTACGTTCCGGCGCCGACGGCGGTGGGAGTGGCAGTGCTGAAGCCGCCGCTCGTGCCCAGACGGTACTGCATCTCGCCGTACTTCGCGTCCACCCTGCCCGGCGTGACGAGTTCCTGCTCATTGCCGTTGTAGGTCAGGGCGTTTGCCGCAGGCGCGGTGATCGCGCTGGTCGGGATGGCGGCCTTGGTGACGGTCAGCTGTTTGTGACTGCTCGTCACCGAATAGCCGTCCTTGGTGGCGGTGAAGGAAATCGTGTAGCTGCCGAAATCGTTGAAGGTGTACTCCGCGACGTAGAATTTGGTGCTGCCAGTGCCGACTGTCGTATATTTCACATCGCTGCCCGACAGCGTGATGGGCGTTGTTTCGCCCGTCTTCAGGATGGAAAACGTCACCGTCGCGCCCTTCGTATTGCAGCTGGCGCAGAGCTGGACGGTCGCGCCGCGCTCCACCTTCGGCGAGCTGCCGGTCAGGTTCTTGCCATTGACCTTCAGATTCAGAGTCTTGGAGGTGATGGGCAGGCTATTGATGATAACGCTGTTCAACTGCGAATCATTGACATCATCCGGGGCATACCACTTGTGGGTGCCATCCGCGTTGAGTACCTTGAAGCCAAGGCGGGTAGGCTGCTGCAGGATATCCTTCCACTTCGTGGTATCGGCCAATGTCAATGTGCCGATCACGGCAGGATATCTCGACCCGGCGAGTTTTGCTCCCCTGTGGGCAACGACCGCATCAATGCTGACTGAGGTGGTGTTTTGTGTGTTGCTGAAAGTGGTGGTGTTGCTGCCCGCAGCCGCCTTGACCGTCACCGTACCCTTGATGGAGTGGCCGTTCAGATCAAGTCCCGTGTCCCGCGTGCCGTCGATGGTGTAATCGCCGGTCACGTCGGTCAGCAGCCGGAGGGTCGCGCCACCGGCTCTGTCTGCGTCAAGGGCTGTCTGCAAATCAGCAAATCTCCGCTGCAGGCTGCTGCCCTCGCCATTGTTCAAGGCTGTTTCAGCCACCGCGGGCGCGTTGCAGTAGGGGCAGGCAGTGGCGGTTTCGTCAAAGCCGTTCTTGCCGCCGTGGGTGCAGGACTTTACCACCAGGTCGCAGGTCTTGGAAGCGGCTTCCTCCAGCGTGAGCTGCGTGTCGTCACGGTAGTAAGCAAGCCCCGCTTTCTGGGGAAGCAGATCGCCCAATGTGATGCTGTTATTCAGCCGCAGATCTTTTCTCAAAATCTTTCCGCCGTGCAGCTCGACTTTGCCGCCCCAAACCTCCAGCTGGAGCAGGGTGGTGCTGTCATTCTCCGGATCAAATACCAGTGTACCGCCGTCCCGCACGGTCACTCCCACCGCGCCGTTGCCGCCGCCGCTGTCAATGACCGTCAGATTACCGGTGAGAGCCTGACCCGTGGCCGTAGAGCCGCCGACATTCAAGCTGTACCCATCCAGGCTATGTCCGTTCAGATCCAGCGTGAGGGTCTTGCTGGCATATATGCCGCGAGGCAGCCTCCCGTTTGCCAGCAGGGTGACGGTGCTGCCATCTGCGGCCTCGTTAAAGACCTGTCGCAGCGTATCATCGGTGCCGTCTTGAGTGGTGGTCTTCATGTACAGCTTGTTCGATGTGATACCCACGCTATCGGTACACTCCACCCGCACCGCAAACGGCGCGCCGCAGCGAGCACACTTATCGTCGCTGGTATACTCGTCATGGGTACACGCCGCGTGACAGATGTCGCAGATGCTGTTCGTGAAGCGATCGTGCGGACATACGAAGCCGCAGTCGCAGATGTAGATGTAGGTTTGGAGCGCATCCGGGTCGGGATTCTGCGTACACTTCGGGCTATGCGTGTGCGCCACCACGATCACGTCCTCGGTCAGCTGTTTTACACTTCCGTCGACGAGCGCGCCCGCCTTGTTTTCTGCACTCTCGTCATATTTTGCAAAAGCAAGGCCATCGCCCAGCAGCCCCAGCACATTGTCGTAAGTATCTATAGATCGCTCTACAGAAACGCTGTATGTACCGTTGCTTGTGATAATCGTGCCTTCCTTCAGGCCACCCACCAGCTTGCCCCAGTTCTGGATGAGCAAGCCGCCGGTAAGGTTTGCCTTGCCTTTGAATTCCAGCGTACCTCTGTCCTTGCTTTGCTCATTGTTATCTACGAATACAGCAGGCACCGGCGCTTGTGCAGGCTGGGAAATCGCTGCATCATCGCCGATGATCAGCTTGCCGCTCTGTATATGCAAAGGCGAAGCGCCCTCAAAGGACAGGCTCTGCCCATTCATCATGAGCGTAACGGTTTTTTCGACAGGCTTCCCCTCTGCATCACGGCAGAAGCTGATCGTGTCATCATCTTTCGACGTTGTCAGCATCGTCACCGTGTCGCCGTCCTGCGCCGCGTTCAGCGCCGCCGGGAGGGATTCGTATGTGCCGCCATCCGTGCCGTCCGCTTTTGTCACGGAAGCCGCCTTAACGACCGCCTTGTTGACCGTGAGTTCCACGGTTTCCGACCGTTCCTCCTCGTAGTTCTTAGTCTCGCTGGACTTGGCATAAACGTAATATGTGCCGGGCTCGCTGATTGCAGTGTTTTCGTCGATTGCGGGAACGGCCTCGGTGCCTTCAAATTCCAAATATCCGGAATTCACCGGAGCATAGTAGTACGTCACCGCAGCATTTTCCTGCCTGCCGCTGATGGACAACAGCGGCAGGAGCTTTTCGCCCACCGTACAAGTCGTCTCGGAAAGAGATACGGTCAGATTTGGATAGGCCTTGTTGATGGTGCCCCTGATCTCAAATTTTTCTTCGCCCGACTTGAGTTTGTACTTCGTCGCGGCGTTGCCGATCAACGTGATTTCCACAGTGACGGTATGATTACCCGCGTCCGCAGAATCGAAGGTCTTCTTGGCGGTAAAGTCCGTTCCTTCCGTGAGTTCAAACGTATTTGTGCCGTCCGTGAATTGCGGTGTGCCGAACGAAACCATGTTGCCGTCCGTCGTACCGTCATAGCTGCGGGCAATGGAATCGGGCTTTCTTACGAACCGGATCTCCGTAAGCGCGTCCGTTTCGGAATTGGGCTGTTCGCCTTCGCCCGTGTTGGTCGACTGCCCGCTGCCTTTGGTCGAGGCTCCGCCGGCAGTTGGCTGACCGCCCACCACGGTGATCGTCTCGCGGCTAACGGCACTGTCATCTGCACCCTCGGCAAAAGCCGCTGTGGGCAACAGCGTCAGGCAGAGCGTCAGCGCCATCAGCATACTCAATACTCGTTTTTTCATAAGCTCCTCCTTTAGGATGTGCGTATAGGGTTTATATTCAGCCCGTTCAGGCACAGGCATAGCATTTATAGATCATCCGGAACGAGCCGCAGCTTTTTCGCGGCGGTCTTGGCTTCCGCCCGGCGCTTCACGTCCAGCTTGTCGAGGATGTGGCTGACGTGGGTCTTCACGGTCGGCAGCTTCACGTCCATGATCTGGGCGATCTCGGCATTGGACTTGTCCGCGCAGAGCAGATGGAGAATTTGCAGCTCCGTGGGCGTCAGCTCCTCACCGGGGGCAAGGCGGGGTTCGAGGAAATGCGGGTAGAACGCCGCCTGCGTCCGCACCGCCGCCATCAGCCGCTTGCGCCATGCCTTGTCGCCGTCCCAGTCCAGCGCTTCCAGCAGCGGCAGCACCGCCGTGCCGTATACGCTGACGGTGCGGATAAAGCGGTACTCCGCTGCCGCGTCCAGCGCCGCCGTCAATCGCTCGCGCCACCCCTCGTCCTTCTTGCGGTACAGGGCAATGGCAGTCAGGACATTCAGGTGGATGCCGTCGATGATGCGGGCGCAGTTTTGAATGTACGGCTCCAGCGGGGCAAGCGTCAGCTGCGCCGCGTCCGGTCTGCCGTCCGCCAGCTCTGTCATCGCCTGGGTAAGATATTGGTAGCGCCGCATGACGTTCAGGTGCGTCGGCTCCCGCGGGGCTTTTTCCCGATACCACGCGTCCGCCGCGTCAAGGTCGCCGGTATGCAGCGAAAGGCGGCAGAGCATGGCGTCCATATTGGGCAGAAAGCGTGTCAAACCGCGCTCGGCAAAGCGTTCGCGGAGCGCCTCGATGGTGCGCCGCGCGTCGGCGGGCTGTCCGTTTGCCATCTGGCTGCGGGCCAGCAATCCGCTGACGGCGAACTCTATGTCCGGCGTGCCGCGGTTGCGGACCTCGTTCATCTGTGGGAGAAGGGACAGCATCCGACCGGCCACGTCCTCCCCCTTTTCAAACTTGCTCTCGGCGATGGCGCAGTCCGCAAGCCCCACGCCGTCCCGCCCCAGCACCGCCTCCACGGGGAGACGGAGGGTTTTGTAGAGCAGGTCGTCCTTTTTGCTCCATGCGGAGAAGTCCTTGCCGCCGTTCATGATGCTGGGCAGCGCGCTCGTGACGGAGAAGGACGGCAGCGTCACTTCCTTGTTCATCAGCAGCCGGAACACGGCGGGAATGGTTTCCGTCAGACCGTTCACGCCCCGCTGGGGGAGAGAAATGTCCAGCCATGCAAGGCGGCTGCGGGCCTGCTTTCCGGCGGCGTCCTGCCTGCCGCAGCGCTCGGCAAATGCTTGCAGCTCGCCGTACCAGCGCTCCGAGCCTTCGTAGTCCATCGCCAGCGCGCAGAGCATGCTCATGCCCTGCATCAGCGAGGGAGAGGCGAGAATTTCCGCCTCCGGCAGGCTGCGGTAGTATTTTTCCATCTCGGCATAGTGACCCATGCCGGGGTGGAGTTCTGCATTGCGCACCAGCAGCTCGGAAACCTTGGAATGGTCACCGCCGCTGGTGTAGCATTCCAGGGCGTGGGCGTAGTCCTCCTTCAGCTCATAGTACAGCCCGCCCCGGCTGAAGAGCGCTTTGCGCTTTTCCTCGGTATACTCCCGTTCCATCTCCCAGCGGAGAAAAGCTCGGAACCCCGACCAGAAGTGGAAGCGCTGGCAGTCGTCGTAGCGCAGCATAGTGGTGTATCGAAGAAGCCAGTCCAGCCGTTCGCCGGCATGGGGATCGCCGCTGACCATCCGCGCCATTTCCAGGTCAAAGCTTTCAAAGGGAGCCAGCTCCAACAGAAAGCGCCGCACCGGCAGGTCAAAGCGCCGGTAGATGGCAGTCTCGAAGTAGAGAAACACCTCCCGGAACACCCGCGCCACCAGCTCCGGTGTCCACGGCTTGTCCGGGGACATGCACCGCGCCGTGATGGCCACACCCAGCGGATAGCCCGCGGATTCTTTCAAAATTCCGTCGATCTCGCTATCTGTTACATTTGCTCCCGAAAGCTGAAACAGTCGCCGCACATCGTCCGCGTCAAAAAGCAGGTCGTCGGCCTCCAGCACCGTCATCAGCCCCGTGTACTGAAACGCCGTCAGGCAGCCGGGCGGCACACCGCGCGAGAGCAGCACGAAACGGCGCTCCGGACTTGAGCGAATCAATTCGCAAAGAGCCTGCTGCCCGGCTTCCTCCTGCATGAGCTGAAGATCGTCAATCAGCAGAATGTCCCAATCCTGCGCTGACGGTGGGATCGCGCAGTCTGGGTCTGCCGCACTTTGCCGCAGCACGTTCCGCCCGCGCAGCAGCGCGTCCGCCAGTACGGTCTTTCCAAAGCCGCAGGGCGCGCTGAAAAAAAGGACTCTGCCGTGTGCCATGAAGCTGTCAAACCGTTTCTGAACGGAGGGCTTTATGATGATATTTTCGGTCATTTCTTCCCTCCCTTTGATATAGTGCGAGATTGTCATAAGCCTTTCGCTACTTATCTTAAGTTATATTATACGAGTCTGTTTCGAAATGTAAATCATCCCAAAGGATGAGACGCGCTGCATAGCAAACGGCTGTGCAGGCCAGCGTTCATGTGATTGCCCACAACTTTTGTTGTCCGCACCCCCGCATATCGCAAGGAAGGGAATGTGTGCAAGGGAAACCTTAGTCGGGTTTCCCTTGCGCGTTCAGTCACCCGCCCGCAGGCGACCGGTTTTGCGCTGCAAAACCGTACCAACACGAAAAAAGACACGCAGAAGCGTGTCTTTTTTCGTGTTGGTACGCCCGACTGGATTCGAACCAGCGGCCTTTAGAGTCGGAGTCTAACGCTCTATCCATCTGAGCTACGGGCGCATATTCGTTTGTGTGCTGCTCACCAGCCAGAGTATTATAGCAGTTCTTCCGTCGGATGTAAAGCGATTGAAAAAACTTTTTTCAAAAAGATTGTTAAAAAAGTTGACAACTATCGCTTCATGCGGTAGAATATCACTATATTTCAGGTGCCCCCGCACCGCATCCTATCCCAAAAGAAGGTTTTTGTATGAAGAAACAGAAGATCTCCGACGCGGTGATCCACCGGCTTCCCCGCTATTACCGCTATCTGGACGACCTGTATAACAAGGGTGTTGTCCGCATCTCCTCCAATTCTCTGGGTGCAAAGATGGACATCACCGCCTCCCAGATCCGCCAGGATCTCAGCTGCTTCGGCGAATTCGGCCAGCAGGGCTACGGTTACAACGTGGCGGAGCTGCGCGCCGAGATCGGCCACATTCTGGGCATCGACAGCGGCCACAAGATCATCGTCATCGGCGCCGGCCACCTGGGCCACGCGCTGCTGCAAAACTTCGATTTTGATAAGGTAGGCTTCCGCATCGACTCCGCCTTTGACGTCTCTCCCGCCCTTGTGGGCACGGAGATCCGCGGCATCACTGTCCGCGCCATGGACGAGCTGGAGGAATATGTCTCCAACTACCACCCCGACGTGGCGGTGCTCACCGTACCCCAGAACGTGGCCCAGTCTCTGGCTGACCGGCTCATCGCCCTGGGCGTCCGCGGCTTCTGGAACTTTACCAATGTGGAGCTGTCTACCGATGAGCCCGGCGTGTTCTTCGAGGACATCCACTTTGTGGACACCCTCCTGACCCTGAGCTACCGTATCTCCCGCCCGTAAGGGCACACTTTCCCGCGACCGGCATACTATGGGAATGAGACCGGCAAGACGGTCAATTCTTCATAGGAGGTCACACTATGTGTAATCAGAATTCCTGCTTTGGCGGCGGCAGCTGCTGCTGGATCATCATCGCCATCATTCTGCTGTTCCTGTTCTGCGGCAACGGCTGCGGGAATGGCTGCGGCTGCGGGAACAACGCCAGCAACGGCTGCGGCTGCGGCTGCTGACTCACTCCGCCGGACCATCGGACTCCCCCGCCTTGCGGCGGGGGAGCTTTTTCAGAAAGGACGTACAAGCCATGGATCTCTCCTCCCTGCGCCGTGCCTACACCGGCCACGTGCCCGACCTGATGGGCGCACGCGGCGGTTCCGCCGTGCTGGTCCCGCTGGTGGACACGGCGGACGGCCCCAGCCTTCTGTATGAAATACGCTCTGCCACGGTCCGGCAGCCCAATGAGGTCTGCTTCCCCGGCGGCAAGACCGAATCCGGCGAAACGGCGGTGCAGTGCGCCCTGCGGGAGACATGGGAGGAGCTGGCCATCCCGCCGGAAGCGGTGGAGGTCATCGGCGAGATGGACTTCCTGCATATCCGCTCCAACTGCCTGCTGCGGCCGGTGCTGGGCCGCGTGGACGGCGCTGCGCTGGCCGATATACGCCCCTGTGCAGCGGAGGTAGCCGACACCTTTCTGGTGCCGCTGGCCTGGCTCCGCGACCACCCGCCCGCTGTGTATATCCACCGCCAGCCGGTGTCCATCTCCGACTTCCCCTATGAGGACGCGGGCGTCTCCGCCGACTACCTCTGGCGGCCCTATTGTATGGAGGTGCCGGTGTACCACGGTCTGCCCCACCCGCTGTGGGGTCTGACCGCCCGCATCACCATGGATGTCGTGGCCCATCTGTAAAAGCCGCATCTCCCCTCGATATTGTGCGAAAAGTCCGTATTCCCGGTGGAATACGGACTTTTTCCATCTGTTTCGGCTCACGCCTTCTCCGGCGCGGGCAGGGCGTATTTTTCCGCGTAGGCGTTGAACCGGCGGCGGTAGTCGCCATCGCTGTGACGCACGTTGTGCAGCGTCTCGTGGAGGTTCAGGTCGTGCTGGGCCGCGTCGATAACGCAGCCGGCGATGTTGGAGCAGTGGTCGGAGGTACGCTCCAGATCCGTCAGCAGGTCGCACCAGACGAAGCCCGCCTCGATGCTGCAGCCACCCTGCTGCATCCGCAGGATGTGCCGCGTCCGCATCTGTTCCTTCAGTGCGTCGATGACCTGCTCCAGCGGCTCCACCTGAGCGGCGGCGGACACATCGTTGCTGCGGAACGCCTGCACGGCGCTGGACAGGATATCCTGCACGGCGCCGGACAGCACTGCCAGTTCCTCCTTTGCCGCGCCGCTGAACGTCAGCCCCTTATCCCGCAGCTCCTCTGCGGATTCCAGCACGTTCACCGCGTGGTCGGAAATGCGCTCCAAATCACCGATGGTCTTCAGCAGCTCCGTGGCCTCCTCGCTCTCCTCCGCGCCCATCTGCTGCGTGCTGAGCTTCACCAGGTAGGTACCCAGTACATCCTCGTAGTGGTCACAGCGCTGCTCATCGCGGCGGATGCGCTCCGCCAGTTCCGGCGTATAGTGGTCAAAGCTGTCCAGTGCGGCATCCAGCGCACCGGCGGCACAGGCCGCCATCTCCTCCGCCACGGCGCGGCAGCGCTGGAGCGCCAGCGGCGGCGTGGCCAGCAGGCGTTGGTCCAGCTCCACCGGCTTTTCCGCCTGCTCCTGCGGGCCGTCCGGCACGATGCGGATGGCTAATTTTTCCAGCAGCCCACCGCAGGGCAGCAGCATGGCCGTGCAGATGACGTTGAAGCAGGAGTGGGCGATAGCAATGCCGTACATGGTGGCACTGTCGTGGAGGATGCCGGGATCGAATACGGCCTTGACGACGCAGAACCCTGTCAGCAGCACCGCCACGCCGATGACATTGAACAAAAGGTGTACCACAGCCGCTCGTTTTGCGTTTTTACTGGTGCCTACGGAGGACAAAAGTGCGGTGACGCAGGTGCCGATGTTCTGCCCCATGATGATGGGGATGGCGGCGGCATAGCTGACCTGACCGGTGACGGCCAGGGCCTGCAGGATACCCACGGAGGCGGAGCTGGACTGGATGATGCCCGTCAGCACGGCGCCGGCCAGCACGCCAAGCAGCGGGTTTTTGAACAGCAGAAACAGCTGTGAAAAGGCGGGCACATCGCGCAGGCCCGCCACCGCGCCGCTCATGGTGTCCATGCCGAACATCAGGGTAGCGAAGCCCAGCAGGATGGCGCCGGTGTCCCGTTTTTTCGGATCTTTGCCGTTCATGTAGAAGAAAATACCGATCAGGGCCAGGATCGGCGTAAAAGAGGTGGGTTTCAGCAGATTTACCCACACATTTCCCCCATCAATACCGGCTAAACTCAGCAGCCACGCCGTCACCGTGGTGCCCACGTTTGCTCCCATGATGACATTTATGGCCTGCCGCAGGGTCATCAGGCCGGAGTTGACGAAGCCCACCACCATCACCGTGGTGGCCGATGAGCTCTGGATCACCGCCGTGATGGCAAGACCTGTCAGAAAACCCGTGAATACGCGGCCCGTCATCCGGTCCAGCAGCGTCCGCAGCTTGCCGCCGGCGCGGCGCTCCAGCGACTGGCCCATCAGGTCCATGCCGAACAGGAAAAGGCACAGGCCACCGATCATCGTCAGCACGTCAAAGATACTCATATTGTTCTCTCCCGTTTACTCATTCTCATATTTTACACATTTCTGACTGATACCATCGTAACAGGTCAATGTCAAATCCAAGGTATCGGTTTTGTAAAATCCATGTAAAATTTTATCGCCTGCGGTGGCGAGCATCGGGGCGAGAGAAGTCGCCGGAGCGGGACACGGCCGGGCAGGGCGGCGCGGCGAGACGAGGCGGGCGGGTCGAAGGGTACAAAAAAGAGGGCACGCGGCGCGTGCCCTCTTTTTTCTTCTCCCTTTTTACAAAAGTGTGTCTGATGCATACTAACTCATAATTATACGAAACACCACACTTTTATTCATTTTCTATTCATTTCCGGCTAATGGGTATTCATTTTTACTCTAAGTTATCATGCAATTTATTAGAATGGAATTTTTGAAAGAGCCAGCACCTTGAATGGGCTGACTCTTTCAATGTCACTTGTAGTTGACAAACTGGAATTTTCAAATTAGTCTTTGCAAATAACCTTTGAATCTTCACCATCAATTACAATTCCCTGACGGTTGTTAATTGGGCATAGATTCAAATC
>OJMK01002037.1_pt1 | contig 14737 bp, 16 predicted proteins | sample 1597201 | NCBI WGS metagenome assembly OJMK01 (sample SAMEA2452125, study PRJEB22498) | human gut metagenome | reverse complement strand
AGGCCCCATCATGGCGCACATCACCTGCTTACAGCTGCAAAACAACCATGATTACCTCAGCGAATTCGTCGGAAAGGCGCGCGCATTGCAGGCACTGAAAAAAGAAACTGCCATGTCTATGGAAACATGGCAGGAAACGGATCGCTATTTCAATTGGGTCGGCGGCGTTTCAACCGCAGAGTTTTGGCGAAAATAAAACCAACAATTTTTCTTCATTCAAACTCAGAGCAATGTCTTTTCTTCAAACGTAACGCGGCGTTTAACGTCCGTCATCATCGCGTCAAACTGTTTTGGGTCAAGCGACTGTGCGCCGTCGCAAAGAGCTTCCTTCGGGTTGTTGTGAACCTCGACCATCAAACCATCCGCACCGGCGGCAATCGCTGTTCTCGCCAGCGGCTGAACCATCCATGCGATGCCCGCCGCATGCGATGGATCGACAATCACCGGCAGATGCGATTTCTGCTTGATGAGCGGAATTGCAGAAATATCCAGGTTGTTGCGAATCATCTTTTCAAACGTGCGAATGCCGCGTTCGCAAAGGATGACATTCGGGTTTCCGCCAGCCAAAATATATTCCGCGCTCATCAGCCATTCCTCGTAGGTCGCGGACATACCGCGCTTGATCATCACGGGCTTTTCCTGACGGCCCACGGCCTTCAAAAGGTCGAAGTTCTGCATATTGCGCGCGCCGATCTGAATGACGTCCACATTCTTGAAGAGCGGAAGCTGGCTGAGGTCCATCAGCTCGGTGACGATGGGCAGCCCCGTCTCCTCCTTGGCGATCTCGAGGTAGCGCAGGCCGACCTCGCCGAGGCCCTGGAAGGAATAGGGCGAGGTGCGGGGCTTGAACGCGCCGCCGCGCAGCATCGTCGCGCCGCTGGCCTTGACCGCCTTCGCGATGGCGACCACCTGCTCCTCGGATTCCACCGAGCAGGGGCCGGCCATGAGCGTGAGGTTGCCGCCGCCGATCTGCGTATTGCCGACCTTGACGACGGTATCCTCGGGATGGAACTTGCGGTTGGCGTTCTTATACGGCTCCTGCACACGCTTGACGTCCTCGACGATGTCCAGCGCGGAAATGAGATCGGCGTCTATCTTCGAGGTGTCGCCCACCAGGCCGAGGAGCATATTGCCCTCACCGATGCTGGTGTGAATGATGATGCCCTTTTCCTGCAGCCATGTAATCAGGCTCTGCAGCTGCTCGGGATTCGGATTGTGCTTGAGTACGACGATCATGGTAAAATTCCTCCTTAAGCGATGAAAAAAACCGCAGCCGGTCCGGCTGCGGTTCGTCATGCATTTACGGTCATTCCGACAAAGGACCCGTTCTTACACGCGCTTGCTTTCAGCCAAACCAGAATAAGCCTTACCCATAAAATAGGTAAAGCTAAAGTAGCGGTATTCAGCACTGCGGTTCATTACGGTCATGGTCTGTGCTCCTCTCGGAAGCCTTGTTGTATGCAGTATAACAGCTTAAAGCGCAAAAGGGAATCGGCATTTTCACCAAATCCGTAAAATTTGCCGATTTTCCTTCCGCCGAAACAGCCAAGCCGCGCTCCGGTCTCCCGCCTGCCGCAGCCGCTCCACCGTGGATCGCCTTTTCTTCGCACCACCCGTCGAACACCGGGATCAAAACGTCCCTCGCGCAAGCCGCTTCCCGCCCGCGCCGTCCGAGCGGCTTTGCCGCTGAAACGCAGACCGAAAGCAGCCCGCGGCACCAAAATGAAAAAAATCCGGAAAATTGGCAATTTAGTTCTTGACAAATGCAAAACCGCTGGTATAATAACAAATGTTCGTCAAGCGAACATAGCGGGATTGTGTAATGGTAGCACAGCGGACTCTGACTCCGTATGTGAGGGTTCGAATCCTTCTCCCGCTGCCAAAGAAGGTCCCGAAGCCATAAGGCTTCGGGACCTTTATTTCGTATGAAGAAGGCATGGCCGCCAGTAAACCGGTGGCCATGCTTTATCTATTAGCTTACAGCCCGCGGAGCCGTTGGCAAACGCGGACCGGCGTCCTCACATCCAGATGGAAAAAATGCGCAGGATGGGTTCAAACATCCGCCGCAGCAGGCCGCGGTGCGCCCACTCCTCGGGCGTGACGGCATGGCTTTTATCCAGAATGCCGTCCATATCCTCCAGCAGGCTCTCGATGGCGCTCGCGCCGTAGAGCATGACGCCGCACTCGTAGTGCAGCTCAAAGCTGCGGTAGTCAAAGTTGACAGAGCCGACAAAGGCCGCCTCGCGGTCGACCATGATGCTTTTGGCGTGCAGAAAGCCGGGTGTATAGCGATATACCTTTACATGATGCTCAAGCAGCTCGCCGATGTAGGAGTCCGCCACGGCATCGGCATACCAGTGGTCGGGCGTACCGGGCAGCATCAGCCGGACGTCCACCCCGCCGTCGCCGGCGATGCACAGCGCGCGCATGATGTTCTCGTCGGGGATAAAATACGGCGTCGTGATATAAAGGAAGCGGCGCGCGCTGCCGATGAGCTGCAAAAAGGTATCCTCGGCGGGGTTGTCGGGATTGTTCTGCGGACCGTCGAGAAACGGCTGGCAGAAGCCGTCCGATGCCGGCGAGGTGTGAGGCCGGTAGTAGTCCCGCTCCTCGTGCAGCTCGCCGCCAAGAAAGCTCCACATATTGAGGAACGCCGCGGTCAGGCCCCAGACGCCCTCGCCCTCCAGGCGGATGCCGCTGTCCTTCCAGTAGCCGAAGCGGTCAATGAGGTTCGCGTACTCGTCGGCGATGTTCACGCCGCCGGTGTAGGCGGTCTCGCCGTCGATGACCGTGATCTTGCGGTGGTCGCGGTAATTGAAATAGAGGCGGTTGACATACTCGTGCACGGGGTTGAAGACGATGACCTCCACGCCCGCGTCGCGCAGCGTCTGCAGGCTCTCCGCGCTGAAACGCTTGATGTTGCCAAAGTCGTCGAAGATGATCTTGACCTCCACGCCGCTGCGGGCGCGCTCGCAAAGAGCCGCGCTCATGCGGTCCCAGAGCTTTCCCTCGGCGAGGATAAAATACTCCATGAAGATGAAGCGCTCCGCCGCTTTGATGCGACCGAGAATATCCTCCAGCAGCAGCGCCCCCTCGGGAAGATAGACCGCCTTCGTGTTCTGATAGAGGTAAAAGCCGCGGCTGCTCAGATATTGAGATACACGCGACCAGCCGGGCAGCGCGCGCTGCAGACGGTCCGCATTGAGTGCGCTGCGGTTTCGCAGGCTCTCCGGCTCCTCCGGCGGGAGCTTCGGCGCCGTCTGACGCTGTAAGCGCTTGCGCTGCGTGTCGCCGCCCCAGAGAAGGTAGAGGATCAGGCCGACCACCGGCACAAAGAGGATGGGAATGATCCACGCCACACGGTAGGAAAGGTCGCCCGGCTTATTGTAGATATACAAAGCCGTGATCAGGGCGATGCCCTCCAGCGCGCCGTAGATGAGCGCAAAGTGATCCTTGAGGTAGCGCGTTGTGAGCACAACGAACAGGACCTGCACCGCCAGCAGCGCCGCCGCCAGCGCGATGCGCAGGGCCGCAGCGATGCGGCGCTCTCCCCTTTGCTGTAACCGCGGCTTTTTCATCCGTCCTCTCCTTCCCTCTCGTCGGTCTCTTTAATGGCTGCCGTTCTTCGTCAGCAGCTCCTGCTTGATGTCATAGAGCTTTTGGCTCAGGTCCACATAGTAGCGGTGGGGGTTGTCGAAGCGCTTGACCTCGTCCCAGAGCGTATCGACCTGCGCGGCGCAGTAGGCGCGGATCTCCTCGAGCGAGGGCTGCTTGTAAACCAGCTCGCCGTTTTTGAAGATCGGCACGAGCAGCTCGCGTGCCTCGAAGTGATAGACCTCCTTGCGCTTCCAGGTCGCCTCGGGGTCGAAGATGGTCATTTTGTCGCTGTCGTCCACCGTTTCGTCGTAAACGCACAGGTAGTCGGCGATGGCCTTGCCCGTGTCGCGGCCGTAGAAGCGGTAGAGCTTCTTGAAATGCGGCGTGGTGATCTTTCCGACGTTCTCGCTGATCTTGATCTTGGGGACTACATTGCCGTCCTTATCCTCTACGGCGACGAGCTTGTAGACGCAGCCGAACACCGGCTCGCTGCGCGCGGTGATGAGCCGCTCGCCGACGCCGAACGAATCGATCTTCGCGTCCTGCATCCACATATCGCGGATGATGTACTCGTCGAGCGAGTTGGAAACGGTGATGGTCGCCGTCAGCTGGTGGCTCAACCGCCGCTATTACCCGACGCCCTACGACTGGCGGCGCATCGGCGAATACGTCGCCGCGGCGCTCGCGGTTTTCGCCGTTTGCGAGGCTTTGACCGCCTCTGCGGACAATATGTTTGTAAGCTATGCGTTTAATATAGTGCTCTTTGCGTTGTATGCCGCCTACCTCGTCCGCCGCGAGCGGATCGACCTGGGGGCGATGCTGCGCGCATTCCTGCACAGGTAAAAAGTGAATCGGAGTATGCAGAAACGACTTTTCCCCAGAATCGCAGCCGCGGCTTCGGCCCTCCTGCTCCTCGCCGCCTGCGGCCAGTCCCGTCCGGAAGGCCCGGCCGAGGTGTTGCTGCATACCACGGCGGGCGACATTCGCATCGAACTCGACGGGCGGACGCCCCTTCACCGGGACAACTTCCTGAAACTGACCCGCGAAGGATTTTTCGATTCGGTGCTGTTCCACCGTGTGATCGCCGATTTTATGATCCAGGCGGGCGATCCCGCCTCGCGCCGCGCCCCGGCGGGCACGATGCTGGGCGAGTCCGATGCGGGCTACCTGATTCCCGCCGAGATCGTCTATCCGGCGCTGGCGCATACGCGCGGCGCGCTGGCCGCGGCCCGGACTTCCGACGAGGTGAACCCCGAACGGAAATCCTCCGGCAGCCAGTTCTACATCGTCTGGGGCAAGCCCTTCGACGGCGCGACGCTCGACCGGATTCAGCAGAGCGTGACCGCTGCGACGAACGGGGAGATCGTGATCCCCGATTCCCTGCGGACGATCTATGAAACCACCGGCGGCACGCCGTTCCTCGACGGACAGTACACCGTTTTCGGCCGTGTGACCGAGGGGCTTGAGATCGTGGAGGCCATTCAGGGCGTGGCGACCGATTCGGCCGGCCGGCCGCTGGAGGACGTGCGGATCATCCGGGCCGAAGCGGTTCGAAAATAGACTGAACATGAAGAAGACGACCGGAAAAATCGCCGTGATGGGCGCCAGTTTCGCGCTTTTCCTCTGCGGGGCCGGGGCGCTCCAGCTGGAGCGCGGCACGGCGCGGACCGTGATCCTCGCGGTGGTTTTCGCGGGTTTGCTGACGATTGCCGGGGTGCAGACCTTCCGGCGTATGAAAAATAAGGAGTAAAATGCGTTTTGCGGACATTACAGGACAGGAGGATTTGAAACGGCATCTGACGCAGTCGGTCGATGCCGGTCGCGTGAGCCATGCCCAGCTCTTCACGGGTACGGCGGGTTCCGGGGCGCTGGCCGTGGCCGTGGCCTATGTCCAGTATCTCTGCTGCCGCCACCGCTCGGGCGGCGACTCGTGCGGCGAATGTCCCGACTGCCGACAGATCGCGGCGCTGGCGCACCCCGACCTGCATCTGGTTTTCCCGGTCAACAAACAGGGCAAGAAGTCGGGAGAGGTGATGCGCAGCGACGAGTTCCTGCCGCAGTTCCGCGCGCTGTTCGCCGAGCGCGGGGGCTACTTCTCGCCGCAGGACTGGTACGACCGCCTCGACCTGGGCAAGACGCTCAAAGGCATGATCGCAGCCCGCGAGGCCGACGAGATCATCCGCAAACTGTCGTTCAAGAGTTTCGAGGCCGACTATAAGACCATGCTGATCTGGCTTCCGGAGGCGATGAACGAGGAGGCCGCGAACAAGATCCTCAAGATTCTGGAGGAGCCGTGGGACCGCACGCTTTTCATCCTGGTCTGCGAACATCCCGACCGCCTGCTGCCGACGATCGTTTCGCGTACGCAGGAGGTCTGCGTGCCGCGCATCGCGCCCGACGTGCTGGAGCGGGTGGCGCAGCAGCGGGGCGTGGCCGATCCGCTGCAAGCCCGCAACATGGCGCGCCTGGCAGGCGGCGATTTGCTGGAACTGGGCCATCTGGTGGCGGGCGAGAGCGATGCGATGCGCAAGGAGCATTTCGACCTTTTTTGCAGCCTCATGCGTTTGAGCTACAATGACCGGCACCTCGAACTGGTCGCCTGGGCCGAAGATGCCGCGCAGCTCACCCGCGAGCAGCAGCGGGCGTTTCTGCGCGATGCGGCGCGGCTTTTGCGCGAGAGCTTCATGCTCCATGCCGGTATCCGCGAGGTCAGCTATCTCTGGGGCGAGGAGCTGGCTTTCTGTTCGAAATTCGCCCCTTTCGTCGGCCCGCGGAATATCGAGCCGCTGATCGCCGAGATCGAGAGCGCCGCCGCGCAGATTGCGCAGAACGGCAATCCGACGATCGTATTCACCCATTTTGCCCTCTCGGTGAGCAAGATGATAAAACATTTGTGATTTATGGCACGTGTGGCACTTCTTTTAGGCGGTAATCAGGGCGATGTGAAACGGACCCTGCAAACGGCGCAGCAGCTTGTCAACTCCCGTGTGGGGGCCGTGCTGCGCTGCTCTCACCGTTATGAAAGCGAGCCGTGGGGATTCCCGGCCGCGGAGCGTTTTTCGAACCAGGCGCTGGAGGTCTCCACCGACCTCACGCCGCACGAGGTGCTCGACGCCTGCCAGCGGATCGAGCGGGAACTGGGCCGCAACCGCGCCGCCGAGGCGGTCGAGAAGGCCTCTTCCGGAGCCGTCTACTGCTCGCGGCCGATCGACATCGACATCATTTTCTACGACGACGAAGTGATCGGCGACGAACGCCTCACGGTTCCCCATCCGCTGCTCGCCGAGCGGGAATTCGCGCTGGTGCCGCTTTGCGAGATCATGCGCCAGCGGCGGCATCCCGTGACGGGAGCTACCGTCGGCGAGATGCTCGACGCGCTCCGAAACAAATGAACGGGTATGAAGGCAAAACGAATATTACCGCTTCTGGCCGCCGCCGCGCTGCTCGCGGGGTGTTTCAAGGACGTGTCGTACAAGACGAACTACGTCCTCAAACCCCTTGCGCAGGCGCAGACGGTCGATCCTGTCGAGCCGTTCGAGGGGCTGAAGGCTTATGCTTTCGACGCCGATACGGCCTTTTACACCGTGGCTTCCTACGAGGATGCGCTCAACGGCGTCATTGCGCGGAAGGACGACCTTTCGGACCGGATCGCCTCCCCGGTCGCCGCGGCTGAACCCTGCGTGCGGGAGGGGACCGTGGGCTGGGTGCAGATGCCGCTTTCGGCCGAGACGCAGATGGTCGTGGCTGTCGACCCGGTAAACAGGGTCTATGCCTATACGCAGCAGGAATTGGACGTGAACCTTCCCAACCTCTACGTGTCGCTGATTTTCAAACCCTGGAAGGGTTTTTCCTACAAGGAGGGCAACTGGAGTTTCTACAACGAGTTCTATGCGCCTCCCGTCTACCTCGACTGCCTGATCGACCCCTCGGTCCAGCTTGCCGAGGGCGGCGAGACCTCGGAGATCGCCAACGTGAAGGCGTATGCCTATGCCGCCGACACCACGGCGTTCTACATCGCCTCGTACGACGATGCCGTGTCGGGCAAGCTCACGGCGAAAACCGCCGGCGTCACCCCGCCCGCCACGCCGTTCTCGGCCTACGAGGACAAGGAGACCGGGCTTTACAAGATGGAGGTCAGCTCCTCGACCCTGATGGTGGTCGTGGTCGACCGCACCAACCGCCTCTACGCCTATTCGAAACAGGTGGTCGACCTCGAAGGCGAGACCGTGACCCTGCCGGTGGTCTTCCGTCCGTGGCGTGCGACGTGGATTTACGTCGAGGACGGCTGGCGCTTCGTCGATGCGTCGCGCGCGCCTGAAACGAAACCCCAAACACAATCCCGACGCCGATGAACACTCCGCGACATATGCTTAACGTGCTGCGCCTTGCGGTGGCGCTGCTCTTCGCTTCGGCCCTTATGAGCCGCTGTGCGAGCATGATGACCCCCACGGGAGGTCCCCGCGACTCGCTGCCCCCCGTCATCGTGAACATGACGCCCGACAACTTCGCGACCGGCCGGCCGACGGTCGGCCACGGGAAGATCTACATCGAGTTCGATGAGTTCGTGCAGCTCAAGGACCAGCAGAAGGAGTTCTTCACCTCGCCGGCGATGAAGAAAAAGCCGCTCATCACCCTGCGCGGCCGGGGCATCGTCGTGCAGCTGCGCGACACGCTGGCCCCGAATACGACCTATGCGCTCAATTTCGGCAGCGCCATCCGCGACAACAACGAGGGCAACCCGCTCTATTCGATGCGCTACGTCTTCTCGACGGGTCCCGAGATCGACTCGATGGTCCTTTCGGGCTATACGGCCGACAGTTACAAGGCCGACTCCGTGTCGAAGAGCTTCATCTGGTTCTTCCCGGCCGACTCGGTCGAGCAGGTCGCCGGATACGACTCCACGATCTTCAAGTACAAACCCGCGGCCATCGCCCGTGCCGAGAACAACGGCATCTTCATCGCCCAGAACCTCAAGCCGATCCCCTACCGCGTCTATGCCGTTCAGGATAAGAACGACAATCAGATGTACGAGCCGGGCAGCGACCAGGTGGGTTTCCTCGAAGGGACCTACAACCCTGCCGAGATGCCCGATTTCGGCATGTGGTACGACTCGATCCGCCGGTACGTGACCGCCGAGCCGCAGCTCTATTTCCGCATGTTCACCGACAAGGCGTTCCGCCGCCAGGTGCTTTCGCAGACCGAGCGGCCGTTGCAGCACAAGGCGATGCTCTACTTCGCCGCGGCGCGTCCGAAGATCACCCGGCTCCGTTTCGACAGCATTCCGGCCGACCGGGTGATCGTCGATCCGCAGACCGTGGGCCGAGATACGATCGCCCTGTGGTTCAACGTCCCCTCGTCGTCGCTTCCCGATACGATCAAGGGCGAGATCACCTATTTCAAACACGACACCGTCAACCAGTTGCAGGAGGTCACCGAGCCGCTGAAGCTCGCCTGGCGTCTGATCGAGACCAAGGAGCAGGAGCGCGAACGCGAGAAACTCGAACGCGAACGCCGCAAGGCCGAGGCCGCGGGCGAGGAGTGGGTGGAACCCAAGAAGGAGAACCCCTTCGCCTTCAAGATGCCCACTTCGGGCGAGATCAACCCCGAGAACCACCTGACGGTCGATTTCGACTATCCGCTCGTGAAGCTCGATTCGGCCGAACTGCTGCTGACGCGCGTGCTCGAGGATAACTCGATCGAGGATATTCCGGTGCGCATGGTGCGCGATACGGGGATGCTGCGCCGCTGGCAGGTCCGCGCCCCGTGGAAGCTGGGCGGACAGTATACGCTGACCATCCCCGAGGGCGCCATTACCGACGTTGCGGGCCTCTCCAACGACTCGATCATCAGGAAGTACACGGTTCTCGACCCCGAGAAATTCGCCACGGTGCTCATCCACGTCAGGGGCCGCGACGACGGCACGAAGTATATCGTCCAGCTGCTCGACGGCAGCAACGCGCTCAAGCAGGAGAAGCGGGACGTGACGACCGGCGACATCCGGTTCAATTACGTTCCCGCCGGCGAGATCAAGTTCCGCGTCATCGAGGACCGCAACGGCAACGGCAAGTGGGATTCGGGCAATGTGGTCGAACGTCTCCAGCCCGAGCGGGCCGAGATCTACGCCAACGACCAGGGCGAGGACACCTTCGCCACGAAGACCAACTGGGAGATCGAATTCTCGATGGACATGAACCGGATCTTCGCGCCGGTCACGATGCAGTCGCTCTCGCGCCTGCTGGACGAACGCGAGTCGCAGCGTCTGCGCCGCGAGGCGGAGAAACGGGCCAAGGAGGGTCCGAAGCGCGATCAGGACCGCAACCGGCAGCAGAACGACAATAACAGCAACTTCAACGCTGCGGGCGGGATGTTCAATAATTTCAGATAAGATGACGATGCAACGACATATCCGGACGGCGCTCTTCGCCCTTGCGGCCCTCGCCGCATGGCAGGGGGCTTCGGCGCAGCATACGCTCGGCTTCACGGTGGGCTACGGCATGGGCAACGGCCGCTTCCAGCCCCAGCAGGAGATGCGGGCGATCTGGGGACTTTACAGCGGGGGCCTTTCGTGGCGCTACTACGGCAAGCAACGCTTCGTGGGGGGCTTCGGCATTGATCTGGAGTTCCAGCAGCAGGGCTTTTCGTTTGCGACCAACGCTTCGCAGGTCGAGGAGAAGAAGGATTATCTCTACTATACGCGGCATGTCAATTCCGTCGTGCTGCCGATCGTCTGGCAGCCGCACTTCTACATGCTGCGCAACCACGTCCGCATCTACCTCGAAGCGGCCGCGACCTTCTCCTACAACATCTCGTCCACCTACGAGAACGAGCAGGCCCGGGCCAACGGCTCCGCCGGCTGGAAAGGCGACTATCCCTTCAAGCTCGCGCGCGACAACCGCTGGGGCTACGGACTGGCGGGCGGCGGCGGCATCGCTTTCCTGATCCGCCGTTTCGAGCTGAATTTCCGGGTGCGCTACTCGTTCGGTTATTCGGACATCGTCCGCAACCGCAACAAATACTACGACAACAACAGCGACGGCGCGGAAAATCCCTTCTGGGCCACTCCGCTGCGTTCGCCGCTCGACAACCTTATGATCTCCGTGGGGTTGAACTACCGCTTCAACAAACAGGGCTTCGAGGCCTGGAAACCAAGACCCAAGAAGGAGAAGAACCGCGAGGTCTTCAAATTCGGGCTGTAAAAAACACAAATTATGGAAACTACCCGTCAGCAGAAAATCGCCAAGCAGATCCAGAAGGACGTTGCCGAAATCTTCCAGAAGGAGGGCGCCCCGATCGTGCGCGGCTCGCTCGTAACGGTCACCGCCGTACGTATATCCCCCGATTTCAGCTACGCCAAAATCTACGTCAGCATCTTCCCCTTTGAGCAGAGCGGCGAGGTGATGAAGCGGCTCGAACACCAGAACTGGTTCATCCGCCGCGCCCTGGGCCAGCGGCTCCGCAACCAGCTGAAGAACGTCCCCGAAATTCAGTTCCTGCTCGACGATTCGCTCGAATACATCGAGCATATAGAGCAGGCGTTGAAAGAAGATTGACAGTTATGCGCTTCTGCCGGTTGTTCCCGCTGCCTGCGGCGGCATTTGCAAGTCCGATCCGCCCCCGAACCTCTGCCGAGGCGGGGGCTTCGGGATTTACGCTCTAATCCGTCGCCCGCCATGCTGCCGCAGCTCTTCGCCCGTCGCTACCTCTTTTCGTCCCAGTCCCGGTCGGTGGTCAACCTGATCTCGGGATTGAGCGTCGCGGCCGTGGCGATGCCCGTTGCGGCCATGATCATCCTGCTGTCGGTCTTCAACGGTTTCGAATCGCTCGTCAAGTCGATGTATTCGGCTTTCGACGCCGATCTTACCGTCTCCCCGCGGCAGGGGCAGACCTTTGCGCAGCGGGATCTCGACACCGCGGCCCTCGCACGCATCCCGGGGGTCGGCGCGCTGTCGTTCACCCTGGAGCAGAGCGCCCTGCTCGAGCACGGAGGGCGTCAGGCCACCGCCACGATCCGGGGCGTCGACGACGCCTACGGGGCTGTCTTTCAGCTTGGCGATGCCGTTTCCGCCGGGGAGTGGCGCGTGCGGCTGGGCGATCTGGAACGGCTGGTCGTCGGACAGTCGATGGCGTGGATGCTGGGCATCCGCTCGCTGGCCGATGCCGACGTCACGCTCTACGCCGTGCGGCGGGGATCGTTCTCCTCGCTGCTGCCGCTCGAAAACTACACGCGCCGCACGGAACCCGTGGGCGGCGTCTATACCCTCGACCTCGAAACCGAACGCACCTACGTGCTCGCCTCGCTGCGGCTGGCGCAGGAGCTGTTCGGCTATCCGGGCCGCGCCTCGGCGCTCGTCGTGCGCCTCGCTCCCGGGGCCGATGCCGCGGCGGTCCGCAAGGCCGTTGCGGAGGCTGCGGGCGACGGATTCCGCGTCCGCACGCGCGACGAACTGCGCGCTTCGTTCTACCGCATTATGACCTACGAGAAGTGGGGCATCTTCTTCATCGCCCTGCTGGTGCTCATCATCGCTTCGTTCTCGGTGGTGGGGGCATTGGCCATGCTGATCGTCGAAAAACGGGACGACATCTCCACGCTCCGCGCCCTGGGGGCCGACACGGGCCTCGTCCGCGCCGTGTTCCGCACCGAAGGGTTTCTGATATGCGGTCTGGGCGCTGTCGCCGGCATGACGCTGGGCGTTGCCACGACTCTCTCGCAGCAATATTTCGGGCTGATCGAGATCCCGGCCGAGACCTTCCTCACGAAGAGCTATCCCGTCGAATTCCGACCGACCGATCTGGCGGTCGTCGCCGCGTCGTTCGCCGCCGTGGCCGCCCTCCTTTCGAACATCACCGTCCGCAGTATGATTAAAACCGACCGATTATGAAACGATTCCTCCGCATGGCGGCTTCCGCGGCCTTCGTGCTGCTGCTGTCCGCCTGCGCCCGCCACAAGATCATCCCCGACGACACGCTGGCGCAGATTTTCCACGATGCGTTCCTCACCAACGCCTACATCGGCAGCGAGGGCGTGAAGACCGACTCGCTGCGCATCTACGAGCCGATCTTCGCCCGCTACGGCTACACGACCGACGACGTGCACTACACCATCGGCAACTTCTCGAAGCGCAAGAGCGCCCGTCTGGGCGACGTGGTCGAGCGGGCCATCGAGATGCTCGAACGGGAGGGTAAGATCTATAACCAGGAGGTCGCCGTGCTCGACACGATCGACAACGTCGCCCGCCGCACCTTCACGCGCACGGTGCTCGCCGATTCGCTCATCCGCGTCGGGTCGCTGCGCGACACGGCCCGTCTGAGCTTTACGCTCGACGTCGAGCCGGGCGAATACAGCCTTTCGCTCAAATACCTCGTCGATTCGCTGGACCGCAACCAGCGGGGGCTGAAAGGCTCCGTGTGGCTCGAACGGCGCGACAGCTCGCGCACCAACGTCTACACCGCGACCCTGCGGCGCAACCGCGAGGAGAGCTTCTCGCGCCGGTTTACGACCGACACGACGCACCGCCGCCTGCGCATCGACTTCCTGACCTTCAACGCCAGGCCCGAACGGCCTTCGGTGACGGTCACCGACCTCAAGGTGGAGTACATTCCCCCGACCCGCACGGCCGTCGAAAAACTCTACGAACAGCAACTCGACATCCGGATTTTCGCCGATGACTTCCTCCGCGCCGCGGCCATCCCGAAGGATAGCCTCTAACCTGCTGTGGACGCCGCAGGGCCTCGTCCGGCATCCGCTCCTGACACTCGGGCCGGACGGCCGCGTGCTCTCTGCGGAGTGTTGTCCCGATCCGGACCGCCTCGCCGCCACGGAGTTCTATGCGGGGCTGCTGGTCCCGGATTTCCCGGCCGACTACCGCGCCGCGTTCGACGGCATGCGCGTCGCCGCATTGCCGCTTTCCGAACTGCTGCCGCGAATCGTGACGCCCGGCGGGGCGCTGGTCGAAATCATGAACGAGGACGGCACGATGGCGCGCCTGCCCCAATTGCATGAGATCGCGAAGAAACACGGTCTGAAAATCGTCTCGATCGCCGATCTGATCGCATTCCGCCTGCAGACCGAGTCGATCGTCGAAAAGGGCGAGACGGTCGACATGCCGACCCAGTGGGGACATTTTCGCCTCACTCCGTTCCGGCAAAAAAGCAACGGACTGGAGCATTTCGCGCTGACCAAAGGAGAGTGGGCTCCGGACGAGCCGGTACTCGTGCGCGTGCACTCGTCCTGCATGACGGGCGACATCCTCGGATCGTACCGCTGCGACTGCGGTCCGCAGCTGCACGAGGCGATGCAGATGATCGAGCGCGAGGGCAAGGGAGCGGTCGTCTACCTGAACCAAGAAGGCCGGGGAATCGGACTGTGCAACAAGATCAAAGCCTATAAGCTGCAGGAGCAGGGATACGACACGGCCGAAGCCAACCTGAAGCTCGGCTTTCAGGTGGACGAGCGCGATTACGGCGTGGGAGCCGGCATCCTGCGCGAGATCGGTATCAAGAACATGCGCCTGATGACCAACAATCCGCTCAAGCGGGCCGGTTTGGAGGGATACGGGCTGCGCATCGTCGAGAACGTGCCGATCGTGATCGCCCCGAATCCGTTCAACGAGAAATACCTGAAAACCAAAGAGACGGTCATGGGCCACAGGCTGGGCCTCTTCAAAAAATAGATTGCCCGCACCATGAGAATCGTCCACATCGCCGTTTGGACCCGCGACCTCGAAACGATGCGCGTTTTTTACGAGCGCTATTTCGGCGGTCGGAGCGGAGAGAAATACGTCAACCGAGCCAAGGGGTTCGAGTCGTATATGGTCCGTCTCGGCGACACGGCGCTGGAACTGATGCGAAGCGCGCGGATCGCCGACCGTGCGGAGCAGGACGAAAGGATAGGCTTCTGTCACATCGCCGTTTCGACAGGCAGCGCCGAGCAGGTCCGGGATCTGACCGAGCGGCTGAGGCAGGACGGATATGCCGTTTTGGGAGAGCCCCGCACGACGGGGGACGGATATTACGAAAGCGTCGTGGCCGATCCGGAGGGAAACCGCGTGGAAATCACAATCTGAAAAGCATGGAAGCAAAAAAACTGCGCATCGTATACATGGGAACGCCCGACTTCGCGGTATCCCCGCTCGCCAAGCTC
>OJMK01002016.1_pt1 | contig 14895 bp, 9 predicted proteins | sample 1597201 | NCBI WGS metagenome assembly OJMK01 (sample SAMEA2452125, study PRJEB22498) | human gut metagenome | reverse complement strand
AGCCTCGGAGGGGTTGCGCTTAGTAAATTGGGGGTTATGGGAGAAATTGCGCTTTCGATAGCAGCCGTGATCGGTTCGCTCTCGGTGATGGCGTTAATCGTATATGTGTCGCAGAAGGTGAAGGGGAACGTGACGCTGCTGATTATCGGCGTGATGATCGGCTACGTGGCGAATGCGGTGATCGGCGTGCTGAAGTTCTTCAGCGTGGAGGAGGATATTCGCGCCTACGTGATCTGGGGATTGGGCAGTTTTTCCCGTGTTTCCGGCAACCAGATGATGCTGTTTGTTGCGATCATGGCGATTCTGATCCCTTTGTCGTTCTTGTTGATCAAGACGTTGAACCTGATGCTGCTTGGCGACGGCTATGCCCGTAACTTGGGATTGAACATCAAGCGGGCACGTCTTTTGGTGATCACCTCGGCAGGAGTGCTGACGGCGATCGTGACGGCCTATTGTGGACCGGTCATCTTTCTTGGCCTGGCCGTCCCGCACTTGTGCCGGGCCATTTTTCAAACATCCGACCATAGGGTCCTGATGCCTGCCGTCCTGTTTGCCGGTGCCGCATTGGCACTCGTCTGCAACTTGATTGCCCGGATGCCCGGCTTCGAAGGGGCTTTGCCGGTCAACTCGGTGACTGCCCTGATCGGTGCTCCGGTAGTGGTCTCCGTTCTATTCCGTAAACGTAAAAACGAACTGAACGAATGATGAGACAAGATACGATTCATATAAACGATCTCTCTATCGGTTATCGGACAAAGAATGATACCAAGTTGGTGGCGAGCCATATACAGGCCCGGATTTATAGTGGAGAATTAACCTGCCTCTTAGGAGCGAACGGAGTCGGGAAGTCGACGCTTCTGCGCACGCTGTCGGCTTTCCAGCCGAAGCTGGGAGGCGAGATCGCCGTCTTGGGACGTGATATGGACAGTTATTCGGACAAGGAACTGAGCACGACGATCGGTGTGGTCCTGACGGAGAAGTGTGACATCCGGAATATGTCCGTGCGGGAATTGGTCGAGATGGGACGCAGTCCCTACACCGGTTTCTGGGGACGGTTGGACAAGGAGGACAAGCAGGTCGTGGAAGAATCGATCGCCTTGGTACGGATCGAGAACCTGGCCTCCCGCATGGTGCACACCCTGTCGGACGGAGAACGGCAGAAGGTCATGATCGCCAAGGCACTGGCTCAGGAAACACCTGTTATCTTTCTGGACGAGCCGACTGCTTTCCTCGATTTTCCGAGCAAGGTGGAGATCATGCAATTGCTCCACCATCTGACGCGAAGCACGAACAAGACGATTTTCCTCTCCACGCACGATCTCGAACTGGCGCTCCAGATCGCCGACAAGATTTGGCTGATGGACCGGACGAACGGGATTACGACTGGTACGCCCGAAGACCTCGCCCTGAACGGCCACTTGAGCGGTTTCTTCGCCCGCAAGGGAATCGTGTTCGACACGGAGACCGGCTTGTTCCGCATCGATAACCGGTATTCGAAAGAAATACGCCTGATCGGGCACGGACAGAAATATGCGATGGTCCGCAAGGCACTCCAGCGGAACGGTATACGTGCCGATCGGCATGTGGAATCGCCTGTGTGGATCGAGACGGGCGATCTGTCTGTCGGTTCCGCATTCCTGATCCACTATCTTGACGGACGTACGCTGGCGGCCGATACCATAGAATCTCTCTTGCAGGAGCTTTCTGTTTGACAAAAAAACCTAAAAGGAAAAACTTTTCCCACTTCATTTGTTATTTCTATCAAAGAAGAATAATAGAGTCCTCGGAGAAGCAATTGGTAAATTATCCTATGCTTTTCGTAACTCGGATAAAATTAAATGATATGAGAAAGTATTTCCTTTATGCTTGCCTGTTGTTCGCTGGCGTGTTTACCGCTTGCGATAACGATGATTCAGACGGGATCGACCCCTCGATCCCTTTTTATCAGAATTTGGGTGTCGAATATAATGTTACGCAGAACCATACCCATATAGGAGCAAATTTCAATAAATATAACAGCGAAGGGGCCAATCTGCGCCTGCCGGCCAAAGGTATTCTCTTTAACGGAAAAGTGCCGGACTTTTTAGGAATGGGAACTTATATGTATATGCTGTCGGAATCCGGGCTGGACCCGGTCACGTTCACCTTTTCCCGTTGGAAAGACCAGGTCTATACAAACAAGGCCTCTATCGACGATGTCGATCCAATCGCTCTTCCCGAATCCCTGACATCCGTCAAAGGCAATGGCGCAACCATTATCACTTGGGTAGGAAAGCCGATCGGGAAGGACGAGTATGTCCAGGTGCACCTGACCTACAGCGGCGGTGTTTATGATATCAACAATACGCAGGAAGGCGCGACCTCCATCACGCTAAACTTTACGAATCCGACTTCTGCCACCAAAGGAACCCTGTTCTTGAGCCGTGTCAGGGTACTTCCTTTACAGGAGAGCAACGGTGATGCGGGAGGAAAAATCGATGTCTCCTACGTGCAGAACAAGGATGTTACATTTGAATAATCACGCTTGAAAGGTTATTTCCCCACTTTCCGAAATCAGCAGAACGGATAGTTTCCCGTTGGGAAGCAAGGGGGTACAATGCTCTCGGCATTTCTGTAACAGAAGCGGGAAGAAACTTTGTTGTTCGGTCTTGCTGAACAGTTCCCATAGTTCTCTGGCCAGCGTCAGGGAATCTATTTTTTGTACGGACTCTGGTTTGCAACCCGCCTTTGCAGCCAATTCTTTCAGAAAGGCTTTGTTCATGACGACCTTTTTGCTGTGCGTATCCAGTGCTCCTTCCGCCAGTTTGACGGCTTTGCCAATCATGATTCCCATGACGACTTCGTCAAATTGCAGTTCGGCAGCTATTTTCAGTGTCTTTCCGATGAAGTTCCCGTAGTGCACAAACATTTGCGGAGGAAGTTCTTCCGACAGCCGTTCCGACAGGTAGCCTTTCAGGAAACGTTCACTTTTCGCTCCTGAGTTGATGACGAGGCGAGAACATCCTATTGCTTTTGCAACTTCGGCTTCTTTCCGGATCGAGGCGAGAAAGGCATCGTTCGAGAAAGGGCGTACGATGCCGGATGTCCCGATGATCGAGATTCCGCCGATGATTCCCAACTTCGGATTGAATGTCCGGGCAGCTAACTCTTTCCCTCCCGGAACGGAGATCGTGACGACCACCTCCTTTATCTTGCCGGACAGGCCGTTTTCCTCCAGTATTGTTGTCAATTCTCCAGTAATCAGACGGCGGGGAGTGGCGTTGATGGCTGGTCCTCCAATTTCGAGGCCGAGGCCGGGAAGCGTCACCGTTCCTACTCCTTCACCAGCCCGGAACAGGAAGGCGGGGGTAGGGGATTGCCCAGCCTGTAACTCGATACGGGCGATAACGGAACAGCCGTTTGTCACGTCCGGATCGTCGCCGGAGTCCTTTATAACCGTGCATAGGGCGGCGTTGTCCGCCCATTCGGTAGCGGCGACAGGGAGCCTGATCTTTTCCCCGGAAGGGAGCGTGATGCAACTAACGGTTTGTTCCGTTCGGTTCAGGAGGGCGACTAAGGCGGCTTTGGCGGCAGCCGTAGCACATGTGCCGGTCGTGAAACCGCTCCGGAGCGGGAAGAAGCCGGGAGCGAGGCGTTCGATGGCTTTACGAAGTCCCTCCATGCCTTGCACAAAAGTGAAACTGTCAGGCAGGGGAGGGCGTTGTATGACATAAACGGGAATGCCGCAGGCTTGTGCTGCTTCGACCTTTTCCTTGAAATATCCGCTTTCCCCACTTTCCTTTGTCAGTACGGCATCTGGATGAAGCTGGTCCAGCAGCTTCTTCTCGTCTTCTCCTTCATGGAAAAAAATAATCCGTTCCTTTGGGAATCCGTCGGATTCAGCCAGCGAAAGAGACTCTTTCCGGTTCAGGATACGGAACCAGCAGGGCGTCTGCTCCCAGTAAGGACGCAGTTTCGCAATGGTCTTGACGCCTGTCAGGGCCAATAGGTTGCAGATCCCGTCCGCACGTAGGCGGTCGATGGCGGCGGCATAATCCGTGCACCATATCAACCGCTTGTCATGTGCGGGGTATTGCCTTTCCAACCGGACGACCGGAATCCGGAGACGGGAGGAAACCTTTGCAAGCGTCCGATGCAACCGGATGGCGAAAGGGTGGGCGGCATCGACTAGCAACGAGATTTTTTTCTCGCGGCAGAATTGTGCCATCTCTTCTTCGTCCATACCACCGGTGAGGCGAATGGCATGAACGGCTTCTATCGCCTGTTCGTTGCCGACCGTCGAGTAGTAGTAGGGTTTGCCAGCGCTCTCGACGACTTGTACAGCCTTGCGGCCTTCGGTTGTTCCTCCTAAGATCAGTATCATAATGCTTCTGTTGTTCTCTTGTCTTTACCGGTAATATCGCAGGGGGGCATCCTCTCTGGTGAGTACTTGCCTGGCAGCTATGAGGTTTCATGCCTGATAGCTATGAGGTTCCGTACCTCCTACTTATGAGGTATCATGCCTCATAGGTAGGAGGTGGTCCCTCGCTAACGGCGGTACAGATGCTTGAACTCCTCGGCGTAGAGACGTGATACCCCCGTACGGTTGTCTATGGCATCACCGACGACTAACAAGGTCGTCAGTGTCAGATTGTTTTCTTTTACGATCTGTTCCAGGTCTTTCAATTCGCCTCGGTAGATGCGTTCGTCTTTCCAGGTCAACTTGTAGCAGGCGGCTACCGGTGTCGTTGGCGGGTAATGTTCCAGAAGTTCTTTCTGGACTTGTCCGGCAATGCCGGCGCTCAGGAAGATGCACATTGTGCTTTGGCTGGCGGCTAGTTTATGCAGCTGCTCTTTCTCCGGCATGGGGGTACGTCCTTCACCACGCGTCAGGATGATGGTTTGCACCTTTTCAGGAATAGTGAACTGGGAACGGAGAGCTGCAGCAGCAGCTTGGAACGAGGAGATTCCCGGTGTGATATGGTAACTCATGCCATAGCGGTCGAAGAATGCCATCTGTTCTTGTATCGCCCCATAGATGCAGGGGTCACCTGTGTGCAAGCGTACGATGAACTTCCCTTTGTCATAGAACTTTTTTATAAGGGCGAATTGTTCTTCCAGGTTCATGTCGGCAGAACTGCGAATCGTCGATCCTTTCTTGGCGCATAGGGTGAGTTCTTTGGGGACGAGGCTTCCGGCATAGAGGATCAGGTCTGCATTTTCCAGCATCCGCCGGCCCCGGATGGAGATCAGTTCTGGATCGCCCGGTCCGGCTCCGACAATTTCGATATGTCCATGTCCCTGTTTCCCTTTTTGCTGACTATCTTCTTCGTCCTGTATTGCCGATTTGCTGATGGCTATCGCATAAGTGAAGTCTTTCGTCTGCCCCTTTTGTTTTCCCACCAATAATGGGCCTCCTTCCGCACTCAGGATGGCCGCTGCCTCCGCGACGCTTCCCGACCCGGTGGCTTTCTTTACTGTGGAAGAAGGATGGGGTACGGGGACTTTGTCCAGTACCTCTGCCGGATAGGTCTTGAACGGGCTGCGCAGGTAGGTGTCTGCCAGTTCCTTTAATATCGGTTCTTCTTTCTTTAGGTCGATGGAGGAGACGTTGGCTATGCTCTTCAGGTTGAACCTGTAGAAAATGGAGCAGATATACAGGTCCGTGAGGACGGACTTCATGTCTGTCAATCCCTTTTTACATCCGATACCTAAGTGAAGCACTTTCGGGAAGAATGATAGGCAGGGGATAGGGGATTTGTGGTAGTAAGTGGGACTGACCGTGATCAGCAGCTCGTATTTTTCGAGGTCGATATCTTTATATTTATAAAAGACATCGACGTGCGGGGGACAGGTTTCCTTCATATAGTCCGTCTCCTTCGTGCGAATATCGAGCAGGAGGGCGGTCGGTCGACAGTTGACGAAACGGGCGACACATTCGTTCATGGCCTTTTCCCTCGATGCATTGAACGTTTCCTCGTCTATCTTCTCGAAATCGGTTTGGAAGAAACTGATTATGCCTTCTTGTGGGTTGTAGACATCCTGTTCCCAGCCATATTGTTTCGCGAAGGTGTCCAGTGCCCAAAGTCCCTGGTTGTCACTCTGTGTCGTGACAACCGCTTCGGCGTCCAGTATGCGGGCCAATTCATGTGTCAGTTCGTTCGCCCCACCGATATGACCGGATAGTACCGATACGACATATTTGCCGGTACTGTCGAGGCAGATGACTGCCGGGTCCGTGTACTTGCTCTTGATGTAGGGAGCGATACTCCGTACGCAGATACCCATCGCCCCGATAAACACAATCGTTTCCGATTTATCGAAAAGATTGCCAGTCAGCTCTTTGAAAGAGGTGACTGGTTCGATGTCGTTATCTGCTTCTCTACAATAGATGACAGTTTTGCCCGGATATTCGTCCCGGATTTTGCGTGCTAACGACAGACTACTTGCCGAAACCACAAGAATGTTCAGTGTATTTTTAGACATAATTTTTACCCGTTGCGCAAAGGATTGTAATAGGATTATTGGAATCGAGCGTAATGTTTATTTCTGAATGTAGTTTCAGACCGTTTTCTGCAACCGCCTCCCGGAACAGCTTGCTGCTTTCTTCTGAAACGGAGTTAAAAACGATCTTGCCGTTCAGACTGTTCAAATGGGAAGCTACCTTGCGGATGATTTCTTTCAGCTTGCCACCATGACCGCCGATAAAGACTGCATCGACAATCGTGTTCTTTTCGATTGACAGATTGAGGAAGTTACCAATACGCAGGTCTATGCCTGGAGCGCTGTGCAGCCGTGTGTTTGCCCGGATGATGTTCTCGCACTCTTTCCGCACTTCAAAAGCTTGGATATCTAGATGAGGATACTGGCGCCGCGCTTCGATTGAAACCGAGCCGGTACAGGCGCCGATATCCCAGAAGTAGCGGCTGTTATGCAGTTCTAACAGGCTTAGGTCTATCACTCGTATCGGTGCTTTGGTAATCATTTTTGTCCGGTCATTCAGCAAGATAAATTTCGTGTCAGGTATGCCTAAGGCTGGTCGTTGTAATGCGCAGTTCGGAGCCTTCATTAGCAGAACACAGTTCGGATTGGTGAAACTCATTTCGCTGATTTCCTCGATCGAGTAGATTTTATAGATTTTCTCTTTCTTCGGGTTGCCTAAATGTTCGGCTACCCACATGGTGTAATCCCTGTCCAGATGATATTCCATCATCCTCTTGGCTATAGCCCTGGGCGTATGGACACGGTCGGTTAGCACACCGATCAGCGGTCGGTATTCCAGCAACGCCCGGTCGAGTTCGTGCCATGGTCGTCCGGTAACGGACACGGCGTGCATGTTCTCATACGGAATTTGTTCATGGTGTGCGAACATCTGCAATGAGTTGAAGTAGGGAAACACTTTCATGCCTACTCCTAAAAGGTTTTTCCGGATGGTGGAAGCGAAGCCGAAAAAGAACGGGTCTCCCGAAACGAAGGAGACGATCACTTTGCCTTCCTGGATCAACCGGCTGTATTCCGCAAGGACGGCATTTATTGGAGCCTTGATTTCGATCCATACCGCATCGGCGGGTAGGAATGGTTTCACAATTTCGTAATGCCGCTTCCCTCCGGAGAAGATGTTGTCGTGTTTGACATTTTTGATAATGACTTCTATATGCTTAGGCTGTGGATTGTCGTCCATCCCGATCATATAGATGTGCGTTTTGCCGTAAGCTTCTACAATTTCTTGAGTTCTCATACGTCTCTACCTGGTTTTAATTGTTTTGCATCATTGTAGCATAAAATCGCATTTACCAAAGTCGCGGCGAGGTTGCTACCGCCTTTCCGTCCTTCGATGATGAGTTTAGGAATAGAGACAAACGGCTTTACCATGTGTTTGGATTCCTGTACGTGTACGAAACCGACAGGAGCGGCAATAATGCCGGCGGGAATGGCTTTCCCTTTCCTTATCAGGTCACAAAGTTCCATTAATGCGGTCGGCGCATTGCCGAATACATATAAAGCGCTGGGATGTTCCTGTACGGCAAGCCGGATGCCAGCTTGTGTGCGGGTGATCCCTTTTTCTGTTGCAAGTTGTACGGTGCGCTCGTCTTGCAAATAGCATTTCACCTCGATTCCCATACGCTGCAAAGCTCCTTTGCGGATGCCGGAAGCAGCCATTGTGACGTCTGTGATGATGGTGCGCACCTCGCCCCGGCTGAATTTCCCGTAAAGGGAAGCCACCGCATGATCGTCGATCCGTAGGATATTTTCCATATCGAAATCGGCTGTCGTGTGGATGGCATGGAGCAAAGCCCATTTCTTGTCGAGCGGTATTTCTTTGTTCTTGAGTTCTTTCTCGATGGTGCGAAAGCTGCGGATCATGATGTCCTGGCCGATCCCGACATCTGTTTTCATCTTGATCTCCCCGTAATAGCCGCGTGGTGTGATGAATTTACCGTCGGCCTCATATGACTGCGAGTTCCCGATCAGGATGACAGTGAACATGTCGACCTGCTCAGGGTCGAACTCTTCCAGCGTGGTCAGGTTGACGACCTGCTCTTCGCGTCCGGCCTGACGGACATAGCCGACCGGTGTTTCGGGTGCACGTTCTTCGAGGAACAGCTCCTTGAGACGATGCAACTGCCAGTAGCGCCCTTCGCTTTTCGGATTGTAGATGGCTGTCACGAAGTCGCCGATAGCGGCGGCCCGTATGCGTTTTTCGATCCGTAGCCAGGGAGTCATCAGGTCGGAGAGGGAGATGATACAGAGATCATGCCCGATAGGTGCCCCCAGAAGCGAAGCCGCCTTTTGGAACGCACTGATACCGGGCACTACCTCGATCTCCACTTGCGGCGCCTCTTTCATCGTCCGCATTTCATATATCAACGGGGCCATCCCGTAGATTCCGGCATCACCAGAACTGATCACTGTCACTGTTTTACCTTCCGAAGCGTATTTGTAGGCCTCTTCGGCACGTATTTTCTCGCGCTTCATCCCAGTATCGATACATTGGGTATCCGGGTGAATTATATCCTGTATAAACTGGAAATAATAGTTATATCCGATGATCACATCCGACTGCCTGATGGCTGATAATGCCGCAGGCGTTATGTCATCGCGATTTCCCGGTCCAATGCCGACAACAGTAATTTTCCCTTTGTTCATATGAGCTGTTTGTAAATTAACAGAAAACAAAGGTACGATTTATTTATTTAGTTTTCCTCTGCGGGTTGATATAAATATCGTTTAATACTCCGTTTCGGTGTCTTTTCGAATTCTTCCTGATAAAGCTTGAAGCAAGATACTTTGCTGTAGGCGGGCATTTCAGTGTTCAGTTGGTCGATGTTCTGCTGCATCAGCTCTTCGATTTCGGAGTGTTGGATGCCTGCCTTGTCCACTTGTTCCCAGTCCGGATAGATCAGGGCGACCAGTTTACCTCCCTGAGAAATGATCAACGACTCCGCCACGTACAGCATATTGTTTAGGCGGTCTTCGATCTCTTCGGGATAGATATTCTGTCCGTTGGAGCTTAGGATCATACTTTTGCTTCGTCCGCGGATGTAAAGGAAACCGTCTTTGTCAAGTGTTCCCAAGTCACCTGTCCGTAGCCAGCCGTCGGGTAGCATCACAGCCTTTGTTGCCTCTGGATTCTTGTAGTAGCCTAACATCACGTTCATGCCGCGAACCAGGATTTCGCCTACTTCGTTTTCCGGATCGTTCGAGTCGATCCGGATTTCCATGCGGTCAACGACATGGCCCACCGAGCCTTGCTTGAACGTGTCCCACTGTTCGTAGGAAACCAGTGGGCCGCATTCCGTCATCCCATAGCCAACCGTATAACGGAAGTCGATGGATTTGAGAAACGTCTCTACCTCTTTATTGATGGCTGCACCACCAATCACGATTTCGCCGAAGTTCCCACCGAAAGAGGCTTTCAGCTTTTGGGCGATCTTCTCGCGTACCTTTTGGTCGATGTATGGCACTTTCAACAGCAATTTGATCAATGGCTTTTCCAGTTCGGGAAAGACCTTGTTCTTGATGATCTTCTCGATAATGAGTGGCACGGCAAGGATCAGCGCCGGTCGAACCGTCGCAAATGCCTCTGCGATGATTTTTGGACTCGGCGTGCGTGTCAGGAAATGAACGTGGCAGCCTTTGTTGACGGAGTTCAGCACTTCGAACGCTAACCCGTACATGTGCGCCATCGGTAACATACAAACAATGTTGTCTCCTGGATGTATGAAAGGAAGACGGTCGTAGGCAAACTGTGTGTTGCTCCACAAACTCCGGTAGGGGATCATGACTCCTTTCGAGAAGCTGGTCGTGCCGGACGTATAGTTCAAGACAGCCAATTCCTCCGGGTCTTCGATATGATATTTCACATCGTTGGCGGTGAAAGAACGGGGATATTTCTTGCCAAAATATTCGTTGATGCGATCGCGTATGGTGCGTACCTCCTTATTTTTGCAATCGATAATGGAGAAGTTGTCCAGCATCATGAATAGCTTGACATCTGGCATCATCTTTTCGTTCATGTTCTCCCAGTTGCTGGAGCCTGCCAGTACGGCTTTTGCTCCCGAATGGTTGACGATGTGATGGATATTGTCGGGTTTGAACTCATGCAGGATCGGCACGGCAACAGCCCCGTAAGCCAATATTCCGAAAAAGCAGATTGCCCAGTTGGAGGAGTTGCGTCCGACGATGGCCACTTTGTCGCCTTTCTTGATACCGGCATGTTCCAGTAGGATGTGAAACTTTTCTATCCGCCGTGCGACGTCTTTGAAATGGAAGGTATGTCCATTGTAATCAGAGAAGGCGGGGAGGTCCCAATGCTCCTTTATGCTTCTCTCTATAAGGTCCAAGAAATGATTATCCATAGTGATATAATTTAAAAAAGAACCAGAATATCCGTGAGAATGTTGCAAAGATAGCAAAGAAACGATATGTTTTTATGGAAACCCAAGGAACACCTTTTCAAAACATATATGATTTGAATGCAAAACACCTATGCTTTGAATGCAAAACATAGGTGTTTTAAAATAAATATAGTTGTTTACCACGGAGTGATTGTCACGTTACGGAATTGTACTTCCTTGCCTTCGCTTTGCAGTCCGATGTAACCTTCCTTTACCTTGTTTGTCCCGGTGTTCTGGTAAACGCCGTTGATATAGACCGTGATGACACCGTTTTTTACGAAGATATTAGCTTCATTCCATTCACCGGCAGGCTTCTCGCTGTCTTGATTCGCCTTCTGGATTTTCGGGAAAGAGGGGCGGGGTTGGCCTGGCTTATTCTGGTATTCAGTCAGATCCGAACCGCCGAGCAGGACGAAATCACCGGCATTATCAAGCATCAGGTTGCATTCGATACCGTTCGGAAACGGGTTTTTCGGCTCTTCAATTAGCAGGAAGATACCGCTGTTCGCCTTTTCCTTGCCGTTTGGCCAGCGATATTCTACATGCAGTTTATAATCTCCGTATTTTTCTTTCGTGTACATGTATCCGAATGGCTGTCCTGTGATGTTGATGACACCGTCTTTCACGGAATATACCTGTTCGGCTGGGACGGAGTTCTTATCGACAACGAAGTTCCAGCCGGAAAGGTCTTTTCCGTTGAACAGCTTGGTTGTTTTCTGTGCACTCGCGTCACTTCCGAAACACAAAAAGGCGGCAGCTACTACTGCCATCGATAACATTCTTTTTTTCATGGTCTTATAATATTAATTATTTATACGATTAATCAACAATAAGTTTACGGTAACGGACACGTTTTGGTTCCACGTCACCCAACAATTTGCGCTTGTACTCTTCATACTCCGAATAGGAACCTTCGTAGAACACAACATTTGAATCCCCTTCGAACGAAAGGATATGCGTACAGATACGGTCGAGGAACCAACGGTCGTGAGAAACGACGACCGCACAACCGGCGAAGTTCTCCAATCCTTCTTCGAGTGCTCGGAGTGTGTTCACATCAATATCGTTGGTCGGTTCGTCGAGCAGCAACACATTCGCCTCGGCCTTCAGCGTTAGAGCCAGATGCAGGCGATTCCGTTCACCACCGGAGAGTACGCCGCAAAGTTTTTCCTGGTCGGCTCCCGCAAAATTGAATTTGGAGAGGTAAGCGCGGGAGTTGACTTCCTTGCCGCCTACGCGGATGAACTCCTGTCCGCCGGAAACAACCTGATAAACGGTCTTCTTCGGGTCGATATCTTTATGTGTCTGGTCTGCATAACCGACCTTTACCGTTTCACCCACATCAAAAGAACCTTTGTCGGTACTTTCCATTCCCATGATCATCTTGAACAGTGTAGTCTTACCTGCTCCGTTCGGACCGATCACGCCGACGATTCCGTTCGGCGGCAACATGAAATTTAGGTCATCAAACAACAGTTTGTCGCCAAATGCTTTTGCTACATGCTGGGCCTCGATCACCTTGTTCCCTAAGCGCGGACCGTTCGGGATAAAGATTTCCAGTTTGGCTTCGCGTTCTTTCTGGTCTTCGTTCAAAAGGGCTTCATACGAATTCAGACGGGCCTTACCTTTTGCCTGACGAGCTTTCGGGGCCATGTTGATCCATTCTAGTTCGCGTTCCAGTGTCTTACGGCGTTTACTTGCTTGTTTCTCCTCCTGTGCCATACGTTTGGTCTTTTGATCCAGCCAAGAAGAGTAGTTTCCTTTCCAGGGAATACCTTCTCCGCGATCCAGTTCCAGAATCCATCCGGCCACATGGTCGAGGAAGTAACGGTCGTGCGTGATGCAGATAACCGTACCCGTATATTGTTGTAGATGTTGCTCCAACCAGTCGATCGACTCAGCATCCAAGTGGTTGGTCGGTTCGTCCAGCAATAGGATGTCCGGCTGTTGTAACAGCAAACGGCAGAGAGCCACACGGCGGCGTTCGCCTCCCGACAGCGTATCGACCACCTGATCTTCAGGAGGACAGCGTAAAGCGTCCATCGCTCTTTCTAGGCGGCTGTCGAGGTTCCATGCATCAGTTGCATCTATCTTATCTTGTAATTCGGCCTGCCGGTTGATCAGTGCGTCCATTTTGTCTGGATCTTCGAGTATTTCGGGATCGCCGAATTTTTCGTTTACTTCTTCATATTCTTTGAGGGTGTCCACAATATTTTGTACGCCTTCCTGTACGACTTCCTTTACTGTTTTGCCCGGTTCCAGTTTCGGTTCCTGCTCTAGATATCCGACGGAATATCCGGGTGAGAATACTACTTCTCCTTGGTATTCTTTTTCGGCGCCGGCAATAATTTTTAGCAATGTAGATTTACCAGAACCATTCAAACCAATGATCCCGATCTTTGCTCCATAGAAAAAGGACAGGTAAATATTTTTCAATACTTGTTTTTGAGGCGGAAAGACTTTACTCACGCCTACCATCGAGAAAATAATTTTCTTGTCGTCTGCCATGTTTCAAATTGTGTGTATTTATATGATCATTTTTCTTCGTGGACAAACTTACATAAATATCTTCATAGTTTATATATGTCCGGATGAAAATAGCGTGTATTTTTATCTTTCTTGCGTTCCTTCGTCTGCAATCTTAAGGGGCATGATTACTTGTTATGTATCGGCTTACTGCAAAACGCAAATGCATATCCTCCCCCCAGAGTGTCTCCAAAAAACGTTTTCAAAGGGATTATTAAGTAATTTTCCTGTCTCAAAACGCTTTTTCTTTCCGGCATATTTTTCTAGGAGGATAACTCGTCATTTACAGTCGTTTTCATCAATTGCTTATCCATAAGAGTTTCCAAAGTTTTACCGATGACATCGAAACGCAAAGCGATAGAATTTGTTACCCGTATCATGGGATTCAGTTGTTCTTCCTCATAGTGACGGATGAATCGGATAATATCATCCTGTCCCTTATTTATTTTCGCCAGTTCCGATTTTACGGATTTAGGGGCTTCGGATGGGTTGATATGTACCTTATCTATATATCTGAACGCCAACTTTACAACTTTCTCTTTTTCTGGGAATAGCGTTTGCATATCTTCTCTACCAAAGCTACCGTTTCCTTGTCTATGGAAATGGTAGTGAATATCGTTTTTCGACTGCTGTTTGGCACGGTAATTACTTTTTTATAGAAATAAATACAGTATCAGTATTGATAAGAGATTTCAAGTCTTGCCCGATCTCGGTGAGTTTCTTGGATAGCTTCTCCATCCACTTCTCGAAGTTTTCGTTGTCTATATACATTTTACTTCAATTTTTAGTTCAACATTATTGTTTTCAATCGATTGATGAAGCAAAGTTTTACAAAACAAGGTTGCAAAAAAAGAGGAGTAGGTAACTACTCCCCGAAAAATGGTTTATAAACTGCTATAAATAAACGATTTGCAAAATTATCTTTTCTAATCTTTATTTGTTCTTGCGTTTACGGTCTTCTCTGGTAATAGTATTTCGCAAAGCGTCCAAAGTTTTAGTAAGATTGTACGGTTTACGAGTAAACACTTTACCGATCTTATCGTAGATACTACCAAATTTCAGATTGAAAAGCTGCTCAAAGCCACGAGCCAACTGAATTTTTGGGACTGGCGTTCCATTTTCCCCAACGATTTTTCCCAGTAGAAACAGAGCTAGTACAATTTCAGCAATACCTATAATCCCCAATTCTTTAGACTTTGGGAGTACATATAGGTCTGACTTGAACTCGGTAGACACAGGTGAATTAAACTGTTCGGGATGGGTAGTTTTCAGATTGAGTAACTCTAATTCTGCACCAATTAAGGATAATGCTTTATGAATGTATAGATTTTTAAGCGTATTTCCCCCCCAGCCCATCCTGATACAACCCTTTAAAGGGGCTATCTCAATACGGGTGAGATTAAGCATCCGGAAGACATGAGTATAGTCTTCCGAATGGCTAATTGTTACTATTTGCTTCACAAAATCTTCATAAGCATCTTGCATTTCTGTG
>OJMK01002005.1_pt1 | contig 14959 bp, 7 predicted proteins | sample 1597201 | NCBI WGS metagenome assembly OJMK01 (sample SAMEA2452125, study PRJEB22498) | human gut metagenome | reverse complement strand
GTTGAGCTTCTGGAAACGTCCGAAAACCTGACTATGCAACTTTTTCGGTATGCCGCATCCTGTATCTTCAACATAAAAACGGAATCCCCCGTTTTCAACAGAGAATCCCATCCGGATATACCCGGAACGAGTACATTTCATCGCATTAGTCAAGAAATTCATCCACACCTGCTTAAGTCGATCTCGATCCAGAAAAACCCAGTAATCTTGCAATAATTTGTCTTGCAATAATTTAACATCCATATTTGGTATTTTTTGCAACATCATCCTGTAGAGTTCATCACATAACTGCGTGATACTGAATTTTACCCGCTTGCTTTCCAGTATACCCGACTCGATCTTCGATAAGTCCAAAATATCATTAATAAGCCGTAACAACAATTCGTTGTTTGACTCAATCATACGCCCACACTCTGCCCTTTCGTCCGGATCATCGCTATCGATTAATAGCTCGGAAAATCCAACAATCGCATTCAGTGGCGTACGAATCTCGTGGCTCATATTGGCTAGAAAAGCAGATTTGAGCCGATCTGAAAGTTCTGCCCTCTCTTTCATCTCTTTCAGTTCCCGAGCCATCTTTTCCCATTTCGTGTTGTTGAAAGCGATACCTGTATAACGGACGATATTTCCCCTTTTGTCCCACTCGGATGGTAGCCCGGTCACTATCAGAGACTGCCATTCCTGATCCCATTTCGTCCGAGAACGATATTCTAAGGTAAACTCCCTGGCTTCACCTCGCAACATTGTTTCGATATTCTCACGTATCCGTTCCGTATCATCGGGATGTGCCGCATTCAAATAATCCTCCGGAGAAATGTTTTTTTCGGAACGAAAATCATTAACAGAATCATTAAATGCTCTATATTGTCCTGTCTTCACGTCAAAATCCCAATAGGACATCCCTACCGTTTTAAACGTCAGCTCCATCTTGTAATTCCGTTCTTTAAGTTCTTCATTCAACTGATGAAGTTTAGAGATGTTCTGTCTGAAACCCGTGAAACGGGAGATTTTACCGCATTCCTCTTCTTCAAAAGGCACTCCAGTGATATTACAATATTGCCATATTTCATCGTATTTTGTCTGCATACGACAGGTAAAATTAATATTACTTCTCTCACCCGAAAGCATCGTTTGCAGTACATCATTGACCAAAGACCGATCCTCCGGATGTATGACTTCCAAGTACTCATTTATGGACACCGGTCGACCGGCAACATAGTCGTTGACGGGATCGTTATAGGATTCGAATTTTCGTGCCTTCACATCGAAATCCCAATGAACGATATCATTGACTTTCATGGCTAGTTCGCGTTTAGCTTGCAGATCCTGTGCCCGTTTCGCCATCCTGAATTTTTCAGTTATATCCAATTGAGTCCCAACAATCTGTAGTTTACCCCGGTGTTCCGTGGAAAGCCGCATCCGGCTTTCGTAATGACGAAGGTCTTCCCCATCAGACATACGAACTGTAATTTGCCCCTGTTGAATTTCCCGGTTAACCAACCGGGAAAAGAGTTTCATCAACGGTATCCTGTCATTAGGATGCAACATTTCCTGTAATTCATTTAAGGTCATCCCCTCCCGAACAATAGGTTCCCCAAACAAAGGGGAGAACACTTGCTTATGGATATCGTACACCCATGAAGACATACTTGCAGCCTCCATCGCCATCTCAAGGTTTTTCTTGGCCTCTTCAGTACGGTATTCTGCCTCTTTGGTAGAAGTCACGTCATTAGTCAACAACATATGTCCCGCAATTACTCCTTCTTTATTGCAAATGGGAACTATTTTCACTTCATAAATGATCGATTTTTTATTCCGAGTCTGAAAGTATTCTCGGTTCATTCGGTCAAAATCGTATTCAAATTCCAGTACAATCTCTTCTCCAGTTTTTATTTTCATTTCCAGTTGTTCATCGACATACGGACTGTCAAAAAGATTCACCGTACCTATTACTGTGCCCGGCTCGACACCATAAATTTGCTCGGCTCGTTTATTCAATCCACGCAAAATTCCCTGGGAATCATAAATTTCGACACCCATTGGAAGACGTGCAAACACCCCTTCCGAAAAGAAAATCTGTTCGCTTAGCAATGCAGACATATCCTTCTCAAATGATATTTTACCTGCATCACAGGCATTCTCTTTCGTTTCCTTCATGATAACATTTTGTTTTTATCGTATAACGTGAACCGTTCGCCGGTATTCCGAGGGAGACATACCCGTCTGCCTCCGGAAAAAGCGACTTAAAGAAGATTGTGTGGCAAATCCGATTTGCCGGACGATATCTTTTATATCCAAGTCAGCATTCCGCAACAAGGATTTAATTTCGACAACCACGTAATCTGCAATCATCTCACGTGCCCTCTGACCATTCACTTCTTGAATGACCTGTGTCAAATATATAGAAGAGATACACAATTGATCCGCATAAAAAGCTACATCCCGGTGCGTGCCACAATATTCCGAGACGAGCATGGCGAATTTGAAAGCAATTCTCTCTTTATGGGAATTGAGAAGGGGATAGTTTTCCGAAGAAGTTCTTTTTTGGAAGGCCACGTAATGATCCCAATAATAAATCCGTAATAAATGAAGAATGGTCTCGTTCCGGAAAACAGGATCGTCATTGTTTCCACGAAAATCGAGCGCCCGACAATACCCTAGAAACCTTTTGATATCATTGTCACCGAGACGGGTATAAAAATTCTTCCGCATATAAAAGAAAAAAGCAGGAGTCAATTTTCCAAGACCACTCATAATATCCAAGAACATCACTTTGTCTACCTTAAAAAAGGTCATGGAAAAATCATCACTGATTTCACTAATAGAAACCAATTGTAAAATGGTGATTAACTCGCCTTCAGAAATCCGATAGCGAACTGAAAAAAGTTGTATAACGGCACCGCCTCCCGTACAAATTCCGTTAAAACCTTCTTTAAGGTAGACCTCATGTTCATTTGCAGGAAGTAATGAAATATCCGTATGTATCTGAAAATTCTCCACTTATTTGCTATTTAGAGCCTTTATCCATACAAAAGTACATTATTCCTATTTCATTCCGGATTTTCCTTTAAAATCCGATAATTGTTTGCAGGTAATTTAGAATGAGAGTGTTATAAATTTATCTATTTTTTAGGGTAATGACTTGGCAACAGTCCTAATTTCAATGTTTTGCGACTCATTACTGTCAAACAACTCTTCTGTATGCAAAGGTAACATTATTTTTTGAAACCTCTGTCTTTATTGAGGATGAAATTGCAACATTGACATTCGTAATAATCCCAATTAAATGAATTATCAACTATGATTGCCTGAATTTGTATTTCAATCCATACTCTTCCAGTTTGCTGTACAGCGTTGTACGTCCTATTCCGAGCAGTTCGGCGGCAACCTTGCGGTTCCCGTTCGCCTGCTTCAAAGTACGCAAAATCCGTTCCTTATCTTCTGCGTCATTACGCAGTGCGAAGCTGACGGGTGAGGTCGGTTTCGTCATGGCAAGTTCTAAATGCTCTTTCGTGACAAGTTCGGTCTGCGCCTGCAACACCGCACCCATGATTTTCTGCCGAAGTTCACGGACATTGCCCGGCCAAGCATGGGTCAGCAATGTCTTACGGGCTTCCCCGTCAAATCCGATAACATCGCATTCCAGTTCTTTGTTCGCAATCTCACGGAAAAACTCCGCCAGCGGCATGATGTCCTCCTGACAGTCGCGCAACGGCGGGACGGTTATCTCAAAGTCATGCAGACGATATAACAGGTCTTGCCGGAATCGCTTTTCGTTCACAGCCGCCTCCAGATCTTCGTTGGTGGCGGCGATGATGCGGACATTGAAACTTTTATCCGTCTTATCACCTATCGGGCGGTATCTCCGTTCCTGTATGGCACGGAGCAACATCTGCTGGGTTTCCGGTGAGAGATTACCAACCTCGTCTAAAAACAGTGTGCCGCTTTCCGCCTCGTGAAAATAACCTTTCTTGGCACTGTCAGCACCCGTGAACGCTCCTTTGACGTGTCCGAAGAATGCTGATGGAGCAAGCTCTTTGGAGAGTGAACCGCAGTCCACCGCAATAAACGGTTTGCCTGCCCGTTTGCTCTTGTCGTGAAGCTGCCGGGCGATATGCTCCTTTCCCGTGCCGTTTTCTCCGAATATCAGCACACTCATGTCGGTGGGGGCTACCAGCTTTATGCGTTTCCTGATGGCTTGAAATGCCAATCCGTTACGTGGGAACACGGGCATACGGTTTCGTCCGATATTCCGTTCTTTCAATATGGAACGGAGCAGAGGGACGAGTTTGTCCTCCACAAGCCGCTTGGGTATGTAGTCCAACGAGCCGAGTTTCATGCTTTCCACTGCCGTGTTCACTTCGGCGTAGTCGGTCATGATGATGAACGGTTGCATCATGCCTTCCTTGCGCATCCAGCGTAAAAGGTCGATGCCATCGCCGTCGGGCAGACGCAGGTCGGAAACTATAATATCTTCTTCTGTCGCTTGCTGTAGTAGTTTCTTTGCTGTCGAGAGATGGAAAGCCTGTACGGTACGGAATCCTTCCCGTGCCAGCAGGTTGCAGACAAACTCGCAGTACACGATGTTGTCCTCCACCACAATGATTCTTGTATTATCATTCATTATCGTATTTTCTCCTTTCTTCTTTTGCCATTTCAATAATCTTTAAGCCCTTATCCAATACATCTTTTACAGCATTGTGTATCGTCTCCCAGTCGGAAGCAGGACTTCTATGAAGCAGGTTATAAAGTTCTCTTAATGGATGGTCGGCATAGAGTATCTCCCAAGAACTTCGCAGGTGGTGTATCAGGGAATCCAGCCCTTGAAGGTCTTTCAGCCTTTCCGCTTCTTTGACTGCCTGCATTTCTTTTTCGGTTTCCTCTATGAGTTTCTCCAATATGACGGCTTCATTGCCGTAAGACAACAAGGTGGAGAAGTCCGGCTTTTCGTCCACTGTGCCTTTCGTAGCGCATTTGTCCGAAACTTCCATCAACTCCGACATGGAGAACGGCTTGAACAGGCATCCGGCAAATCCACGTTCCATAAGTTCATCCGTGCCGCAACTGCCTGAAGCGGTTGTCACCAGTACCGGAATAATCTTTGAGTTGCCCACATTGGAAGTGCGCAACAGTTCCAGCAATTCAAAGCCGTTTATCTCCGGCATATTCAGATCAGTCAAAAGCAAGCTGTATTCCTTTTTCCGTATCAGTTCCATCAGCTTCGCCACATCGGTACAGGTATCGCAGTGTATTCCCTCATGGGCATACATTTCTTTCAGCATAAGGAGCAATACCTCGTCATTGTCGATGGCGATAACATCATGGTATCTCTCATTGTTGCGGGTATAATTCCGGGCTGTCTGTTGTGGCTGTTGTTCTTGGGCAACCTGTGCGGGTATTTCCACCGTAAAACGGCTGCCTCTGCCTTTCTCGCTTTCCAATCTGATTGTTCCGCCAAGCATCACTACAATACTTCGCACGATGGACAGACCCAATCCGAAGCCGTCTTTTGCAGCTGCATTTGATAGACGTTCAAACGCATCGAACACCCGTCGTTGTTCCTCTTCAGTCATGCCTGTTCCCGTATCTTCGACAATAATTGTCAGCACACCAATATCATAATCCGTTGTCAAAGATATACTGCCGTTCTCCGTGAACTTGATTGCGTTTGACAGCAGATTGTTCCCGATTTGAAGGATACGCTCTTTATCGGTCAGGACAACCGCATCCGTACGGTTCGTTACGGTAAGAACCAGCCCTTTATTCATGGAGATTGGCATAAACTCCGTTTCAAGAATGCGCGTGATTGTCGAAATCTTGCATAGGGAAATGACGGGCTGTTCCTTGTCGTTGTCCAGACGGAAGAAATCAAGCAGGGTGTTGAGCATTTCACGCATCCGATTGGATGATTGCTGTATGTTTTGGATATATATCCCGGATTTATCCGCATCACTTTCTTTTTCCATCAACCCGGCATATCCGGTTATCGCCGTCAAGGGTGTACGCAGTTCGTGTGTGATGGTATGCACGGCTTTCTTACGAGAATTTATCAGTACTTTGTTTCTCTCTAACGATTGTTGCAACTGCCCGATTAAATCAGTCGTTTTCAACTTATACCGTTTGATGCGGTTGGCATTTCGATGTATGATGATATATGATATGACTAATAGCAATATAACGAACCCTGTCAAGCCCCCTATTTGAATGAACGACCGTTCCCGCATGGCTGCTATCTCGGCTTCCCGATTTTGTAGGTCAGTTTGTACTTTCCCATCTATTTGAACAACAAGTCCTTGCAGCTGCCTGTTTAATTCTGCATTTCGTGCCGCAAGACTGTCGGCGTGTTCAGACAAACGCAGGTTTTGAGTCTGTTGCTCGGCTATCATATTCCGGTTGAGGGAGCGGAGCATCGTGGTAGTTATGGTAGGTTTTGCGTCCTCCTTTTTGCCGAATATGCCAAGAAATCCTTTGCGTTTCGGTTTCTTGGACTGTTCCTGCACACTTCGCCGTACAATTACTGGCACTTGATTGGTTATCTTATCGTTAATTACTTGTTGTTGTTCGAGTACCTGTACAATTTGGCGCATCTGTCGTTCCTTATCTTCGAGAAGATGACGCACACTGTCAATGCGCTCTGCCGGATAGGTAACTTTGAAACGGCATAGCATACTGTCCATTACCATACGTTTGGTATGATAATGCTCCAGTTCTTTATCATCCCATTCCAATATCGTTTCACCCAAAAGAGAAAACTCTATCAGTTGAATATGGATATTATTTATTTCTTTGCGGAATTCGTCAATCTGACGGTTATCAGATTCTAATGCCTCCACTTCTTGCCATTCGCCATGCCAAATATAAGCGATACATCCGATTAACAATGCTATCAGCAAATAGCCAAAAGCAATTAGTTTCTGGACATATTTCATATAATTCTAATGTTATTATGATTTATTCTTTCTTTTAACAGTAACTATACTCACCAATTAGAATATCTGATTATTAACATAGCAACAACGAAACTGCACGGTTATAAGAAAAATAATTTCTCGACTCTAATAGACATGGGCTGTTCGGAATATTCTCCGAACAGCCTATTCTCCGCTTTAAAGTGAATATATAGAAAAATAGTATGATGGTTTTCTACTTTTGTCCACCACCTAACGCTTGGTAAAGATTAATCAAACTTTGTATCTCAGTAAACTGATTGGTTGTTTGTGCCAGTTGCGCATCAAGCAATGCTTGTCGGGCTGTAAGCACTTCCAAATAGTTGACAGTACCATGTTGCATAAGCAAAGACGTACTTTCCATTGCTTTCTGTAAAGAATTTATTTGATTATTGAATAACAATGTCTTACTCTTACTTGTTTGATAGGCCTTTAAAGCATTATTTACTTCATTACCAGCGTTCAACAGAGATTGTCGGAAGGCAAGAACTGCTTCTTCTTGTTGCGCTTTAGCAATACGATACTGAGCTATAACTTGACCGCGATTGAACAATGGTTGTATGAGTGAACCTACTGCCGATGCAAGAAATTTAGCTGGATTAATAATCAGACTTCCTGCCGAGTTTGTCCAACCTGCATTTCCACTCAACGTGATAGAAGGATAGAAAGCAGAGCGAGCTTGATTAGTCCCATAGAAAGCAGCCTCTAATGCCCGTTCTGTAGATCGGACATCCGGACGATTAGCCAGTATTTGCATAGGAACTCCTACTGAAAATATCTCAGGAAAATGCTGTGCAGACAATTTTCCTCTGCCATAGTGTTGAGGAGTTTCTGCCAACAAGAGCGCAAGACTGTTTTCAGTCTGATTAATTTGTTCTTGCAAACTTAGGACGGATGTCTGCACATTGTAGTATGCTGCTTCCATTTGTGCCACTCCGGCTTCATTATATTGTCCGGCTTCCATCAATGCCCGGGCTGCCTTTACCGTTTCCTCCCATGCAGCTTCTGTCTTATTTGCCAAAGCCAATTGTTCGTCCAGCATCAGTAACGTATAATACGTATTGGCAATACTTGCAATTAATTTCGTACGAACCGCCATCTTGTAATCTTGACTTTGGGCGTACAAAGCTTTGGACTGTTTTTTTGCATTACGTAGCTTACCAAAGATGTCTATTTCCCAACTGGCAGTAATAGGCAAACTATATGTCTGAGTAGCTTTGGCTTTATCAAAACTGCTTATTGAACCTTGCGGTGCAAGGGCAAAGGACGGTAAAAAAGCAAGTTTGGCAGAAAGTAAGGTAGCCTCAGCTTCTTCTACACGTAGCTGTGCTGACAGATAGTCTGCATTATTCTGCAATCCCTTTTCAATAAGCCTTTGTAAGGTAGAATCGGTAAAGAGATCTTTCCAATCTAAACAACCTAAATTGGTTGTATCATTATCATTTACAGCCACTCCCTCTCCATACAGATTGTCGGGGACAGTCGTTGTTGGTTGATATTTTTTGTATATTCCACAACTACTTAATAAAATAGTTGCAGTTACCGATAATATTATTTTCCTCATGCTGTATCTTCGTTTATTTCGATTTTCCATTTTGATTAAAAGAACTACGTTCTGCATAGCTTCTTTCTTTTTCGAGTAATACCTGAACATCAGCTTCCTCCTCTAAAGGTTTGCGTATCTTCTCTTGCAAATACTCGAATGCAATATAAAATACTGGTACTACAAAGAGCAAAGCCAAAGTGCCGATAGCCATACCACCCACAACACCTGTTCCCAGTGAAGAATTGCCATTTGCTCCAGCTCCGGTAGCAAACATGAGTGGAAGCATACCGAATATCATGGTCAATACCGTCATCAGAATCGGACGTAAACGAACCTGTGCGGCATTGTAAGCAGACTCGATTATGCCCATTCCTTTACGTCGTCGTTCAACAGCGTATTCCGTAATTAGAATAGCAGTCTTTGCAAGCAGACCTATCAACATGATGACTCCTGTTTGCAAATAAATGTTGTTTTCCAGCCCAAAAATACGAGCGAACAAGAATGATCCCATCAGACCGAATGGAACAGACAGAATAACCGCAAATGGTATCAAAAAACTTTCATAAAGACAGACCAGAATCAGGTAAATAAACAAGATGCATATAGCATAAATAAATGCGGTTTTTCCACCTCCATTGCTCGCCTCTTCGCGTGACATTCCACTATACTCATAATCATAGCCTGATGGTAATGTCTGCATGGCTACTTCTTTAATAACCTTTTGGACTTCCCCTGAAGAATATCCTATTGCAGGGTTTACGCTGGCAGCAATGGAACTGTAAAGATTAAAGCGGTTAGCAACTTCTGGGCCAAGTACTTTTTTCAATGTTACGAACTGACTGATTGGAGCCATTTCCGTACCATTTCTCACGAACATATTATTTAAAGCATGTTCATCCAATCTATAATCCGGTGCCGCCTGCATCATCACACGATATACCTTGCCAAACTGGTTGTAGTTGCTGATATAAGCGCCTCCACAATAACTTCCTAATACATCCAGTACCGCTGTGGGAGAAATACCCGCCCGTTTGCATTTTGCCGCATCTACATCAACTGCAATCTGTGGAAAATTCATGGCATAGGAAGTATAAGCCATATCAACTTCCGGTCGTTCATTTAATGCGCCGAGAAAACGCATGACGGAATTGTAAAATGTGATCATATCACCACCGGTTTTATCTTGCAGATTAAGTTCAATGGAATTACCCATACCATATCCCGGAATCATCCCCGGTTCAAAGCTGAACACTTGAGCATCCTTAATGGCATAGAATTGTTCGTTCATGCGAGCGATTACTGCGGCTGAAGAATGTTCGTTTCCCTTCCTTTCATCCCAATCTTTCAGACGAATAATCATCATACCGTAAGATGTTCCTTGACCTGACATAAAGCCATATCCGGCTACATGCGCATAATGTTCTACTTCGGGGGTATTATCTACAATGCCTCGCAATTTGTCCATTACTTTGTTAGTTTCTTCCAATGTACTTCCGGGAGATGTGGCTACGTTTACCATAATAACACTTTGGTCTTCTTGTGGCACAAGACCAGTCTTCGTAGTACTCATAAAATAAACAAGTAATACGATGGAAACAACTAACGAAGTCCATACCAGCCAACGATGGCGAATGAAGAACAACACTCCTCGCTTATATTTACCCAATACGGCATTAAATGAAGCGTTGTATGCCGCCCGTACCCGGCCATTGATACTTGTCGCACTCTTTGTTCCATCAGATGGCCGCATCATAATGGCACAAAGGGCAGGACAAAGAATCAATGCGGAAATCATGGAAATACCTACCGATGTAGCCATTGTGATACCAAATTGGGTATAAAAGATACCGGATGTACCTCCCATAAAAGTTACATAAAAACGCAAGTACAAGAAATAATAGCCATAGTTACATCGCCCATCGCATCTTTGGTTGCCAAATAAGATGATTTGTATCCTGCATCAAATTTGGCTTGTACGGCTTCTACTACAACAATGGCATCATCTACCACTGTACCAATGGCAAGCACTAAAGCAAATAGCGTAAGAATGTTGATACTGAATCCCGCTGCGACCAAACAAGCAAATGTTCCAACCAACGAAACAATAATAGAAATCGAAGGTATCAGTGTACTTTTAAAATCTTGTAGAAAAAAGTAAACTACCAGAACAACCAATAATATAGCAATGATTAATGTTTCAACCACATTATGAATAGATGCAAAAAGAAAATCATTGGAACTCATCATGTTGATAAATTCTACGCCTTCGGGTAAACTCTTGCTCATTTCGTCCATTCTTTCCTTAATGTTCTTATTTACCTCTGTCGCGTTGGAACCCGCTGTTTGATGAATCATAAATGTCACAGCTGATTTGTCATCCATTCCACTTTTGAAACTGTATGACAAAGTGCCTAATTCGACATCAGCCACATCACTAAGACGTAAAACCGAACCGTCTTCTCTTGCCCTGACAACAGTATTCTTGAATTCGTCCACACTCTTCAATCTTCCACGATACTTCATCGTTAACTGAAAGACATTCTTCGAGTTTTCTCCCAATGAACCTGTAGGAGCTTCTATATTTTGTTCACCTAAGACAGCTGTAATATCTGATGGCTCAAGTCCATATTGTGCCATTCGTTCAGGCTTTAGCCATATTCGCATACTATAAGTATCGCCCAGCATCATTACGTCCCCAACACCACTGACACGCTTGATTTGTGGAATTACGTTGATGTCCAGATAGTTTCCAAGGAATGTCTGGTCATAACGTCCATTCGTACAAGCTAACGCATTAATTTGAAGGAAGCTGGTCTGTTGTTTTTCGGTGGCAACACCAATTTTAGTAACTTCTGCTGGTAACAAACCTTGAGCTTTAGATACCCTGTTTTGCACATTTACTGCGGCCATGTCTGGGTCTGTACCTTGTTTGAAATACACTTGTATTGTTGCAGAGCCGGAATTGGTTGCTGATGATGTGATGTATGTCATATTTTCCACACCATTAATACTCTCTTCTAATGGCATTATCACACTATTCATTACAGATTCTGCATCAGCACCAGTATAATTGGCTGTCACATAAACCGTAGGAGGCGCAATGTCAGGATATTGTTCCACAGGTAATGAGAAGAGAGAAATGAATCCAATCGCCAATATCAATATGGATATGGCAATAGACATTGCCGGTCGTTTGATAAATATATTTCCTTTCATACTATTCTACAATTTTCCAACAAATGGTTATTTGACTTGCATACCTTCTCGCAACAATCCGGCTCCCTCTGATACAATTTCATCCCCTATTTTTAATCCGCCAAGTACCACGTATTCACGTCCATCATTGATAGAAGCAACAGTTATAATTGAGGAAACAGCTTTTCCATCCACTACTTTATAAACCAAGGTTTTGTCTTGCATCTGCACAGTAGCTCCTTGTGGAATCACAATACATTCATGATAAGAACTGGGTATTAATATTGTACCTGATGCTCCACTATGGAGTATTCGCGCTTCGTTGGGAAATACCGCACGCGCTACGACTGTTCCTGTTTGACGATCAATGACACCGCTGATGGATTCTATTTTACCTTTCTTTTCATATATTGAGTTGTCATTCAATTTCAATTCCACATCCGGCATATTTTTCAGAGCTTCTTCCATGCTTCCATACTGTCGGGTCAGGGCAAGTAATTGGTTTTCGTTCATGGAAAAATAAACATACATGTCTGAATTGTCACTGACCGTTGTTAATGGTTGGGACAAACCGGGACTTACCAATGCTCCTACCCGAAAAGGCAATGCTCCTACCACACCATCACTGGGACTTTTAATTTGCGTATATGAGAGACTATTTCGGGCATTTATCTCTTGTGCTTCAGCCTGTGCCAATTGTGCTTTGGCAGTCAAATAATTGTTTTCCGCAGTTTTCAAACTAAATTCAGATACGACTTTCTTTGTGTAAAGTTCTTTTTGACTATTATAAGTGAGTTGGGCTGTTCCCAATGCTGCACGTGCAGCTTCAACATTGGCTATTGCCGTTTTAAGAGCGGCTTGATAGGGTACTGGGTCAATTGTAAAAAGCAATTGTCCACGTCGTACTACTTCTCCTTCCTTGACACACAATTTCTCAATTGTTCCGGAAATTTGTGGTAAGATTTCAATATCCTGCCGTCCACGGATGGTTGCTGAATAGGAAGAAGTCAAAACCTTTTCCGCAGTTTCCACTTTCATAGTAGAATAAGAAGACTGAATTTCGCTCTCCGTTGTTTGTTTGCAAGATGCAAACAACATTGTGCAACCAATGAATGTCATCAATTGCACCCACTTTTTGTTTCTTGTCATCATACTTATTATTGTCATATTTTAAAATGGATGACAAAAGTAGGCAAATGGGGACAGATGCTGATGTCCTGTTCATTGTCATAAGCGTCCTATTTTTCTTTTCATTGTCCGATTATATAAGAAAAGGATATAAAATAGGAATAATCGAACATCCCTTTTTTCTCCACAATCATTACTTTTGCATAAAAATTATAGATAAAATGGATGAAAAGGAAATTAAAACCATCTATATAGAAGATTTTAAAAAGAATAAAGAGAAGGCAATTTATGTTGACGATGATTTTGTAATCATAGACACATGGACAGGAATTCCCGATATTGAAGATTCTGTTAAGTTGGGATGTTTTCTCGTAGCACTATGTTTGGAAGGAAGTGTTCAATTGGAAGTTGATAATAGAAAATGCTTATTACAAGCAGGTGATTTATTATTAGGGCAACCGGGATCTATAATCCAGCATACTATGATAACGCCAAATAACAGAATCAGCCTTGTCGGTTTCTCCTCTTCATTTTTACAACAAACTGTAAAAATTGGTAAAGAAATATGGGACACAACAGTGCATATTTACAATAATCCTGTGAAGCCAGCAGACGAAAAAAATAGCAATCTAAAACTTCTCAAAGCGTATAAGGAAATGATTCTGACAAGAATCAATGAGGAACCTCATCGTTATAATAATGAAGTGATACGTCATCTGTTTACAGCCTTATTCTGTGACTTGATAGGAATCCTTGGTAAAAGTTCATGTCACCAGCGAAAGGATGGTGAAACTCAAGAAAATGGGATCAGACAAGCTGACTACATCTTATACCAGTTTATGGAATTGTTGTCACAAGATGATGGTTCTCACCGTTCTGTAAAATATTATGCAGATATACTTTGTTATAGTCCTAAATATCTGTCCACCTGTATAAAAATGGCAAGTGGTCGCACTGCATTGGATCTGATTAATGAGAATGTCATTGAACGTATCAAATACCGGTTAATGCACTCAGACAAATCAATTAAGGAGCTTGCCATAGAATTTGACTTCCCGAATCCCTCTTTTTTTGGCAAATATGTGAAAGCAAAACTGGGAATATCGCCTGCCAGTTACCGAAATATAAAAGAATAAGGATAAAATAAAGCCATACGTTGGATATTTTTTTATTACTGTCCGCTAAACCGCAAAGCAGTGAGTCCAACTTATTGAAAGGCAGAAGTTTGGCTTACTATTCGTCTTTGGCAAGCCCCCTCATTCAAATTCATGTTCTTGAGGTATTGATGTCCGGTAAAACTTATTCAAGTGTTTTCCACCTCAAAGTTTACCGGACAGCCGGTATGTCTAGCGTATAGGAACACTGAAACCGCACAAAGACGACTTGTATGCCTCTTATAATGCGTTCCATGTAGGTTTTACATAGCGTCATGCTTGCCTCTACTTAAAAATAGAGGATGATTTTTGCCGGACAGCCGTTCTTCTTTGACAAAAGGGGGCTTGTCCATTATCAAAATCAACAATAATAAGGGGTTGTCCATGTTTATCGGACACCAATAATTAGAAAACTAATTTAGACAATGCGCCTATTTCTCACAATTTCATTCCTCTCGATCGATTCTCATCTTTCGCATATAATCCCGGACGTCCGATGATGATATGGTCTGCGATGAAATTTCCTGATGGATTTCGCTCATTCGCCGGACTGCGTATCTGCGGTGCTTCTCCAGTGAGCGATGGGATTATTCCTTCTGTTGTTCCCACTTGGCATACATTTCCCTCGAAAGCTCCACAATCTTCCGGTTCAGTTTCACAAGGTCGATAGTCTGCTTCTCCAACTTGTATAGCAATGCCATCGCCTTCTTCTCTGAGAAATGGCAACGCAATTCCTTCACGACTTGGTTGTAGTTCGTGCCGATGGCTCGGAACTGGGCGTGAAAGTCGGACAGTCTGGTGCAGTATTCCAACATAGCCTTGTCCACCTTCAGCACCTTAAACTTCTGCCCGAAGAAATGTGCCTTGAGAAAGACGGCTTTCGCGTATACCTGTGATTCCTCGTACATGGTGAGGAACTTGTTCCATTCCACATTATCGAAGCGCACCATCACGCAGTGTGTCTTCGGATTCAATTTGGGATTTCTCCC
>OJMK01002001.1_pt1 | contig 14977 bp, 11 predicted proteins | sample 1597201 | NCBI WGS metagenome assembly OJMK01 (sample SAMEA2452125, study PRJEB22498) | human gut metagenome | reverse complement strand
AGAATTGCTTCATCAGTTGAATCTGCATTCCATTTGGTTTTAGTTCGAATTTGAACCCGCGTCTAATTAACAATTGCATTCCCCCACTGTGATAACTCATTTTAACGGAGCCAGATGAGTTGCATCATCGGAGAAAACGATACGGCAGAATCTGAGAAAAATTTTGGTAGAAGTATCTTTGATTCTGTTGATCGTATGCGGCAATCCGTCGTGACGAGTTCTCTATTACCATAGACAAAGCAGATATCAAAATATGCAGAACCACGACTCTGTGGGGCCCTTATATCACCGTCATGAATGACGGTGTTTTACGGGCCCTGCTGATAAAATTAACGTTATTCCGATCATTGACTTTTTAAAGGCCGAAAGCCTCCCAAGAAATAGCTAAAATTGGAGAAAAGGCTCAAGAAGAAACCCATGGCTGACACCGCTTTCTATACTCACGGATTGTTTCTCAAACATAAGATGGGAAACAATAATCCCGAATGCCCGAAACGCCTGGAAAAAATCGAAGAGCTCATGCTGGCTGCAGGAACTTCTCAGTTCGTCGATCAAAAGACGCCGCCGATGGTGGCCGTGACCGACATGTTGGCTGCCCACGATGCTGACTATATTTCCTACCTCTCCCACAATTCACCGAAAGAAGGTCTGAATACCATCAGTGTCGACACTGCGATGAATCCGTACACCTGGGAGGCAGCGCAATATGCGGCCGGAGCCGCCTGCGCCGGCGTGGATGACGTTCTTTCAGGTCAATATAAGAAGGTTTTCTGCGCAGTCAGACCGCCCGGACATCACGCGCATAGGGACCATTCCGGCGGATTCTGCTTCTTGAATAATGTGGCAATCGGTGGGCTGCACGCCATAGGAGTCTACGGCTTAAAGAGAGTTGCTGTGGTGGACTTCGATGTTCATCATGGGGACGGGACAAGCAACATCCTGGGCGGCCGAGATGATGTTTTAATTCTGGACGGTTTCCAAGAGGCACTTTTCCCCTATGCCCATATCCATCATGCACCGCCCAACGCCGTTTACACTCCTTTCCCGGAAGGCACGGAGGGAATAGCACTTCGTCGAACCATGGACGAAGTTTGGATGCCCAAGCTCAAGGAATACAAACCCGAACTGATTATGGTTTCTGCCGGCTTTGATGCCCATCGAGAAGAAGACCAAGCACAGCTTTTAATGGTTGAACGCGACTATGCATTTTTGGGACGCCGGCTGGCTTCTTGTAAGTCTGAGATTCCTGAATGCCGTGGGGTCGTGGCGGTGCTGGAAGGCGGATACAACACATCTTCTTTGGCTAGAAGCTGCGCGGCCTTCATTCATCAGCTGGCTTGCACGGATTAATCGATGCAATCAGGAAAGAACTTGTTTATGCCCGGCGTGTCCAAGCGGGAGGTTCTTGCTTGGGCGTCCTACGATTTTGCTAACTCCGGCTACACCACCGTCATTCTGACGGCCGTTTACAACGCGTTTTTTGTTTCGGTTGTCGCAGAAAATGCCGTTTGGGCAACATTTGCCTGGACGCTGACGATCACGCTTTCTAACTTGCTGTCCATCGCTGTCATTCCGGTGATCAGTGCTTTGGCAGATGCAAAAGCGAATAAACGATTCTGGCTTGCCGTGATGACCGGAATCTGCTGTATGAGTACCGCCACGCTTGCCTATACGGGCCCCGGAACTTTGGTGTCGGCAGTTTTTCTGATCGTTATTTCGAATACGGCTTTTAATGCAGGCGTTTCGCTTAATTCAGCTTTTCTTTCCGAGTTGGCAAAGCCCGAAGCGTTCGGCAAAGTTTCCGGCTGGGGCTGGTCCTTCGGATATCTAGGCGGGATCGTCAGTTTGGCGGCTTGTCTGCTCATCGTTTTTGAAGGACAGAAAGCAGGGCTCCCGGCCGATGTCTATGTGCCTTACACGGCAATGTCGACTGCGGCGATTTTCTTTGTGATGGCGCTTCCGATGCTCTTGTATGTTAAGGAGCGTTCTAAACCAAAGAATATCTCCTTTGAAAAGACTTTCAAAAGAATCAGACAGGAATCGGTCGACAGTTTCAAACTTCTTAAACGTTATCCGGAATTCTTGAAGTTTTGCGTCTGTGGACTTTTCTACCAAGCCGGTATTGCCGTTGTGATTACGCTTTCAGCAGTCTATGCCCAGCTCGTTATGAAATTTACGACTGCTCAAACGATTACTTTGATTTTGGTCGTCAATATCACTGCGGCCATCGGAGCCTTTGTTTTCGGGTACGTTCAAGATCGGTTGGGGCACAAGAAAACTTTGGCGCTCACCATACTTTTGTGGATCATCATGGGCGTGATGGCAGCGTTCTCACATGGTCCAGTGAGTTTTTGGATCGCTGCCAATATTGCCGGCATCGCGATGGGATCGAGCCAATCAGCGGGCAGGGCAGTTGTTGCCGTTTTTGCTCCGGCAGGAGAACTTGCCCAGTTCTACTCTGCCTGGAACGTCGCCGTTTGGGGTGCCAATGTTTTGGGCCCGATCACATACGGAACAGTCACTTGGCTGACGTCCGGAGATCAAAGAACCGCAATCCTCGTGACGACACTTTTCTTTGTTATCGGACTTTTAATCCTTCGTCGTGTGCATTTGCCGTCTAAGACTGTTTGCTGATACCGCTTTTGCGGCTGACGGCATCTGGTTTAAATAATGTCCCAGAAAAGCAAAACGCTCCTAAAAAGGAGCGTCTTGCAAAACTAAAACCTAGGACTTAGCTTAATCCTGTGATCTTTCCGTCAACGACGTCGATGGTATATGCAGCCGGTTTCTTCGGCAAGCCGGGCATACGCATGATGGCGCCGGTCGTAACAACCAGGAAGCCTGCGCCTGCGTTCAGGATGACGCGCTGGACAGGAAGCGTAAAGCCGTGAGGAGCTCCTTTCAGGTCCGGATCGTGGGACATAGAGAAAGGAGTCTTAGCGATGCAGATAGGAAGCTTTTCAAATCCCATGTTCAAGGCTTTGATCTTGGCCAGGTCTTTCAGAGCGGCAGAAGAGTAAGAAACATCTTGTCCGCCGTAAACCTTGGTGTTGACGTCCTGAATCTTTTCTTCAATGGATTCGTCAAGGCTGTAGGCGTAGTTCAAAGGCTTAGAACCTTCTTTGACGGCAGCCATCACTTCTCTGGCAACGTCTAACGCACCTTCGCCGCCTTTGGCAAAGCCGTCGGAAATCGCGAAGCGAACACCGGCAGCCAAGCATTCTTTGCGGACAACATCGATTTCTTCTTCGTTGTCGTTGGCGAAATGGTTCAAAGAAACGACGACCTGCTGGCCGAAGGCTACGCCCGCGACGTGATCCGCGCCGTGCAGGAATCCCGTAAGGCCGCCGGCCTGGAGATCTCCGACCGCATCACGCTGAAGCTGACCGTTCCGGCCGGCGACGTGGCGAAGATCGAACAGTTCAAGGATCTGGTGGCACACGACACCTCCGCCGACAGCGTGAGCGTGGAAGCCGGCGCCGAAGGCTCTGAGCTGGCCGTGGAAGTCGCCAAGGCCTGAACCAAGCCAAGGTTTAAATTGGTATTCCGTGAAGTTTGTGGACTTTCATAAGTTTTCATGAACTTCACGGATTTCGATCGGCTTGCGATTATTCCAAGCTGCGGCTAGAGTAATCCTTTGGCTTTCGAGCCGCCGTGGCATTGTCCACCGCGGCTCGAACCGCGCAAGACTTGATTTGTGTCCGTGCGCGTGGCCGCGTTGTTTGACGTGGCCGAAGCATGTGGAAGCAGATCGTTAAGCGAATGGTTCTCAGTACCATCCATGTGAGTCAAGCACACATTCTTGAGAAGCAGTCGCGTTGCCGGACGGCCGGATTTGAAGGGCATGCCCAATATGGGTATGCCGCCGAAAAACCGCCGTCCGGCTTTTTCTATATGTAAATGCGATTCGCCGATACGTCGCCATCGACGCGAAATTATCGCAGAGCTGCGCTGACTCGTTTGCCTGGGCAGACGTGCATGTCCATCCGCATTACCTAGTGCATCTAATGTATCCGTCGCACCGCCCGTTAGTTAGCTACATTTATTCAAATAAGTGTAGCTAACGCAGAATTAAGCTACACTTAATTCAATAAGTGTAGCTAACTGGAAGAGGGAAACATGGATAGTGATGAAAGCCTTGTAATTCCTCCGCTCGGAAAAGAGCACCATGTCTGGCATATTCCGGAAGATGCTCCTGTCTCACGGTCCCGTCGTTCTCGTGGCAATGGCGAATATGAGTCGACTATTCCAATCAGTCTTGCGGATTTGCGTTTTGTTTTTCCCTCCGAGTTGCTTGCGGATTGTGAGGAGGCATCATGTGCGCTGGCGTCTTTCGACGCCTATGCTGCTGCGAAACTGGGGGAGGGTAGCCATGTGCTTGGTCCAATGAGCGCGGTGCTGCTGCGCACGGAAGCTTCGTCGTCTTCCCAGATAGAAAATCTGACGGTCGGTGCGAAGAATCTTGCGTTGGAAACTATTGATGAGGGCACGAGCGACAATGCGGCGGTCGTGGTTGGCAATGTGCGTGCCATGGAGGCTGCGCTGAAGTTGGGCGATAGCATGACGGAAAACAATATTCTTGCCATGCATGAGGCCCTGCTCTCCGCTCAACGAGGTTGGGGAAAATACGCGGGTACGTACCGTACCAATCTGGTATGGGTTGGTACCGATGGTTATTCGCCACGTGGCGCTGCTCATGTCGGTCCGCAGCCTGAGCTGATCGCTGGCGCGATGGCGGATCTGCTTGAGTTCATCGAGCGTGATGATTTGTCGGTGGTCGCGCAATGTGCGATTGCTCACGCGCAGTTCGAGACCATTCACCCATTCGCTGACGGCAATGGTCGGTGCGGGCGTGCGCTGGTGCATGCGATTCTTCGCAATAAGGGATTGTCGCGTAATACCACGCCTCCCGTTTCCGCCGGTTTGCTGCATGATACCGAGGACTATTTCGCAGCATTGACCCTTTTCCGTGAAGGTGATGCCGCGCCGATTGTCAGACGATTCGCACAGGCTTGTCGGTTCGCCGCGACAAGCGGCAGGAAACTCATCGATGATTTATGCGAACAGTTGGATGAAGCACGTTCGAATCTGCGCGGTGTGCGTTCCGATGCCGCCGTTTGGCGTGTGCTGCCGAATTTGATTGCTCAGCCGATTATCAACACGCGATACCTGCAGCGAACAGTGGGACTGTCCAAACCGCAAGCGGAGCGTGCGATCAAAACTTTGAGTGAGCGTGGCGTTGTGATGGCGCGTACAGGAAAGCAACGCAGCGTTGTATACGAGCATCGTGGCATTCTTGACGTGCTTGATGAATATGCCGCCGGATTGCGAAGGGGGTGATTAAAACCGGGCTCACAATCCCAGCCAGGCGCGCACGTCGGCGATTTCCCGATCACATATGTTGTGCGCCATGCCGGGATATTCGAAATACGTGCAACGACCGGTCGAACCAAGTTGTTCACGGGCACACTGCTGGTCGGCGATCGGAATCGTACGGTCATCGCTACCGTAGCAAAGCACGAATCGTGTGCGGCCGGCAGGGATCGCGTCCGCTGTTTCCCCTTTGAATGACGGGCTGAGCAACACCGCCATATCGAACACGTCCGGATACTCCGTAGTCATGCGATACGACAGGTATCCGCCCTGTGAAAAACCGATTAACACCTTGCGGAAACTCTGGAATACCGGCGATTGCAGCATACGCACCACTTCGGCGCCGACCTGGCTGCACTCATGTTGGCGCTCGCTGACGGAGCATCCGTCGGGATACCAGTAGTGGCTGCCGATGTATGGGCGCGTATATGTGCCGCGGAATGAGATGTAGTTGGGCTTGATGGGGAAGCTGGAAAGGTGATTGCGGTTGTTGATGCCATTGGCATTGCTGTTTGCGTTGCCGTTGGCGTGATGTGTGTTGTCGGGACTGCCGGTTGCACAGATTGCGTTGATGATGCGCACCATCTCCGATTCATCGTTGCTGTACCCGTGGAATCCAAGGAACAGCAGGTCGTTGGACGATGCCGTACTCCCATCGGTATTAAAACTTCCTGTCATTTCCAACCGCATGTGTGCTCCTTGTGCTTGGTGCGCTCATATCTTTCCATTTGGAATTGAAAATGGAAAGATATGGATAGGCATACCAATGAGTATGCGTATATGCAGATTATTCCACTTGAGAGTCTTCTACTTCTAAGCTAAGCATGTTACCGATTTTCACAGCCTATGATATCCCCTAAGAGCCTCGTGATGAGGGAAATGTACTGAGAAACATGCAAAAACGGAGGGGGAAACGTATGTTTAATGATGGGCTGAAATTATCTACGCAGGCAAAAGCAATTTGGGGTAAGACGAATCGTGCGGATGACACCGAATGGTTGCCGCTTTATGTCCATATGGTTGATTCTGCTGCAATGGCAACGAAAATTTGGGATACTTGGGTTCCCCAAGGTACTAAAGACGTGATTATCAGGGACCTTAGCGGAGACGAAAAGCTGGCGAAGAAGCTGGCGGTGTTCCTGGCAGGCGTGCATGATATCGGTAAAGCGACGCCAGTGTTCCAATCGAAACCCATCACTTTCGGCGCAGAGGCCGAAAGTTTTGCTTGGAAAGCCGAGAGAGCGGGGCTTCCCATGATTGCCGGTTTGAGGGATCACAATCGTCCCACACATCCCATTGCGGGCGAGGCCATTCTTGAAGGATACCTCATACGCGTCCATGGTTGGGACAGAAAAACAGCCAGACAGTATGCGTGTGTTGTTGGTGGACATCATGGTACCCCTCCAGATAAAAGCAAACTTGAAGATACACGACTGGAGAAAAAGAGGTCCGGCCTAGATGCCGTCGAGTGGGTTGCGACTCAGGATGAGCTCATTGATTTTGTCGCTGATATAGCAGGCATGAGGCAAAGCGAATGGGCATCCCTTTCCGACGCAAGATTCAGCGCCCAGTCGGCTGTATTGATAACGGGATTGGTCATTATGGCAGACTGGATCGCCAGCAATAGCGATGATGCCATGTTCCCCTTGGTGAGAACAGAGTCTTGGACGGATGATGATGAAACGTCATCCCTCTTGGATGACAGGGAAAATGACGATATTCAATCATGGACTGGTCTGCGGAACCGTGCGAGTAGGGCATGGTCATATGTGCAATTGCCTCATGCGTGGGTGCCGGAAGATGTCCCACCATCTTGTCAAGAGCTTTTCTCGACACGTTTCAGACTTCCTGAAGGTGCGAAAGTCCGTCCCGTCCAAGAGGAAGCCATTCGAATCGCCAGTAAGACCAATCAGCCGGGACTTATGGTAATTGAGGCGCCTATGGGAGAAGGGAAGACAGAAGCTGCTCTCGCTGCCGCTGAGATTCTGGCCCAACGCACTGGACGAGGTGGTGTATGCGTGGCGCTGCCCACGATGGCCACCACAGATGCGATGTTCACCCGAGTGCACCACTGGTTGGAAGCGTTGCCCTCCTGCGATTTTACTAATGAGAAAACAGTCTGGCTGGCTCATGGCAAAGCACAATTAAACAATGATTTCCGAAACATTATCGCTTCGTCGCATCGCCGATTCTCTTCTGTTGATCAAGATGAAGATGGGCGGAGAAGTTCAGGAAAACAGATTGATGTACCGCCGGAAACCGTTGTCTCCGACTGGCTCTGGGGACGTAAGAAGGGCGCGCTCGCCAATTTCCTCGTCTGCACGGTCGACCAAGTATTGATGGGCGCTCTGCAGATGAAGCATGTGGTGCTCCGCCAACTTGCGATGGCGAATAAGGTCGTCATCATTGACGAATGCCATGCGTATGACGCCTATATGCAGGAATATCTCAAGATGGCCTTGGAATGGCTTGGCGGTTATCGGACCCCGGTCATCCTGTTGTCTGCGACATTGCCTGAGCGGCAGCGTACTGAAATGGTTGAAGCCTATCTGAAAGGTTGGGGCGAAACCGAGAGCAAATCCGGAAATGCTGCAGGGGGAGGCAGCATCTTGGAGATGCTACGTGCCGGCAATAGTCGAGTCGAGCGTAATGGCACGAATCATGCTTCTATGGGGCAAAAAGAGAGGCATATCATTTCAGATGCCTACCCTTTACTGACATATACCGAGGACCGTGAAGTCAGACATGCAGATGTAAAACCGTCTGGCAGATCGATGGTCGTTCGGTGTGGAATCATCGATGATGATGACGAGACATTGCTTAACTTGGCGGATACGTTGCTTGTGGATGGTGGCTGTATCGGCGTGATTTGCGATACGGTTGGGCGTGCACAGCAAACATTTGAGCTGTTGAGCGAGCGTTATGGAAACGATCTTGTAAGGCTGACGCATTCCCGTTTCATGGACATTGATCGTATGTCTAATGAGCGTGAGCTTCGCGAACTGTTGGGGCCTGAGAGCACGGTTGGGAATGGGAAACGCCCGGAAAGGCTGATAGTTGTTGGCACGCAGGTGCTGGAACAGTCACTGGATATCGATTTTGATGCTTTGATAACGGATATTGCGCCGGTGGACTTGATTATGCAGCGCTTGGGACGTGTACATCGTCATCGCCGCGGCGATGACGAATGTGATCGTCCTCGATCCTTGCGAATGGCGACCTGCTATATCCGTGGTGTCGAAGCATGGGCGGCCGAAGGACCTAGATTCGCTAAGGGTGTGGATGTCGTGTACGATGCCGCTGCCTTGATGGAGTCGCTTTCGGTTTTGGAACTGAGTGATGCCGGCGCTTCCTGTACTCAGCAGTTGCCACAAGATATTGCGCATACCGTGCGAAGCGCGTATGGAGACAATCACCGTGCTCTTATACCTCCCGCATGGTTGGCCCGATATGACGATGCTTGTGAAAAACGAGACATGAAGAGAAAAGAGAAAAAGGAGAAAGCTGGTACTTATCTTCTGCAGTCGGTGAAGTCGATGAATCAGAATCGTTCGCTGGTGAATTGGTTCTCTCCACAAGTTGATGAGAATGATGAAGACAAAGGACAGCGTGCGGTAAGAGATACCCAGGATACGGTGGAGGTTATGCTGCTGCATAAATGTGACGATGAAGTGCATTTGATGCCCTGGGTGGGGGATGAGCGCGTCGGTGTGGCGAATGGCGCTGTTATTCCGACGAATGTTATTCCGGATGATGCGGTTGCTAAAATCGCAGCCCAGTGTTCGGTGAGATTGCCAATGGGATTGTGCTTGCCAGACAAAATCGACTCCTTGATAGCTGCGTTGGAAGATGGATGCGCCTCCGAGGCTGCGTGCTGGCAGGAGTCTCCTTGGCTTGCGGGGAAGCTGGCGTTGTTCCTTCATGAGGAGGAGAATAGGAATGGTGAATCGGTAGAACCAAAGAATGTGTATGTCTATCCATTGAAAGATGAAGACAGCATGGAAAGGTATCTGCCGGATATCGCAATGGGTAAGCAGCTCACTTTACAGATTATGGAGAACTATTCATTTTGGAAAGAGTCGTCGGCATCAGAAAACAAACGATTGCAAAATAAGACATGAATAAATCGATAGAACAGCAACGAAACTGAGCAAACCCCCTTAAATTACAACAAAAATACGCCACGCCCGAACATTGCTTTCGTTTGCAAAAAAACTCCGCTGGATATAAGCTAACAGCAATTCAAAGCGCAAGCAACGAAGCAAACGCAACAAGGAGGACGACAATGAGTGTCGAAATCTCTGCCGAAAATCGGCAGGAATATCAGGCATGGACGCCGGTTGAGGAAGACTTGGAAGGTCTTCCCAAGAACATTTACGACGTCATCCTGCAAATGCGCGTCGACTGCAGCACAACTGACCGCAACCGCATGCCTTACTACGGTGCAGTCGATGATATCGACGAATTTACCGACATCCCGTACATCGACGATGGGACCCGAGCCCACCAACTCGACATCTACATTCCACACGACGCGATAATGTGCGCCGCTCGCAATTTGCCTGTCTACATCGACGTGCACGGAGGCGGATTTGTCTACGGCTACAAGGAGCTCAACCGCAACTTCTGCATCGCATTGGCCCGACGCGGATTCGCGGTTATCTCCATCAGCTATCGCGTTTACCCACAAGCCGATTTCCTCGGACAATTGCAGGACGTGAACGCGGCCATTAGCTGGTTGCAGAATCATGCGGATGAGTATCCGATCGACCCGAATCGTATGGGTATCACCGGGGATTCCGCCGGAGGCTGTCTATCCCTGTACACGCTTGCAATCCAATCCGACCCAGAATTGCTGGATCGGGAAAAACTGGGATTCAAGCAGACAAATCTTAAGTTCGGTGCCTTGGTGTCCGGCAAATTCGATCTCAGTGAATATGTGGATGATACTCCGATCGCTGACGATAATGAGCCGGATCTGCTTCGCATCCTCGCCAAACCGTTGTTCGGCCGGTTCATCGATGCAGCCGAGTGTTCGAAAATCTATTCGCTCAGGAATCTGACCGGCAAGCTGCCGCCATTGTTCCTGACAACCAGTAGCGATGACTTTATCCAATATGAGTCACTTGCACTGGCTGACGCATTGGCGCGTAACCATGTCGATTTTGAGCTACATGATATCCGACCAGCAAAAGGCGAAGCACTGGGACACATATTCCCGGTCGGTTTGCCGTGGCTGGAGGAAAGCGAATACGTGCTCGACCGATTGAAGACCTTCACGTATGAGGTCATGTAAGAGCTTTTTGTCTCAATGAAAAGGAAAACAAAAGGAAGGTTCAATGATGAACAAGACAATCAAGATAATCGCCACAGCAACGGCTGCCTTGATGATGATTGCCGGCGTGTCCGCCTGCGGCTCCGATACAGGTGGTGACAGCGACAAGGGTCGTGTCTATTACCTGAATCTGAAGCCGGAAGCCTCCGACAAGTGGAAGGCGTTGGCCGAAGAATATCAGAAGGAGACCGGAATCAAAACCACCGTGCAGACCGCGGCCTCCGGCACGTATGAGCAGACGTTGAAATCCGAAATCGCGAAAGACAATGCACCGACATTGTTCCAGGTGTCCGGCAATGTGGGCTTGGCCCGCTGGAAGAAGTACACAGCCGACATGTCAGACAGCGAACCCTATAAGCAGCTGCGAGACCAGAGCACTGCACTGAAAGGCGATAACGGTGAAATCCTTGGCGTCCCGTTCGTCATCGAATCCTACGGGTTGATCTACAACAAGGATCTGCTCAATAAGTATTTCCAGGCGGACTGGTCGACCATCAAGAGCATCGACGATTTGGTCGGGTTCAAAGCGTTGAAGACCGTCGCTGATGAGATTCAAGAGCATAAGGATGATCTTGGCGTCAAAGGCGCGTTCACCTCAGCCGGATTCGACTCCAGTTCCGACTGGCGTTTCAAGGAACAGTTGGCCGCCATCCCATTGTCGTACGAGCTGGACGGTGTGACTGAACAGCCTGCGACCATCAAGGGCACTTATCTTCCGGAGTTCAAGCAGACGTTCGACCTGTATTTGAAGGATTCCACCGTCTCTCCGACTGAACTGAGCGCCAAGACCGGTAATGATGCGACCTCTGAGTTCGCTCTCGGTGAGGGTGTTTTCTACCAGAACGGAACCTGGGCGTGGAGTGACCTGCAGAAGGAAGGCGTCAAGGCCGACATGGTTGGCGCCATCCCAATCTACATGGGTCTGCCCGGCGAAGAGGAAAAGGGTCTGGCGACCGGTTCTGGCGACAACTACTGGGCCATCAACAACAAGGTGTCCGAAGCCGACCAGCAAGCCACCAAGGACTTCCTCAAATGGGTCATCACCAGTGACAAGGGTAAGAAGGCCATGACCGATGACATGGGCTTCGTCACGCCATTCAAGTCGTTCAGTGACATGAAGTCGTCGAACCCGATTGTCCAAGCCGATCAGGAGATGGCTGACGCCGGTAAGCAGGATGTGTCTTGGGCCGGCATTATGTTCATGCCCTCCCAACAGTGGAAAGACGGCGTCGGCAGTGCGATGCTCGAATACGCGCAGGGCACCGGAAAATGGGATGCGGTGAAGACCGCATACGTTGACGGTTGGGCCAGCGAATACGAGGGCACCCACTGATAGGCCTTCTGAAGGGTTCCAGGCTCCCATCCCCTTTCTCTTTCGGCTTGGAATCGTTCAGGAGTTGGCGTGGCTTGATGTTTCGACTGCATCGGGCCACCCTTCTCTATTTTTTAGGATCAACGAGGAGTTAACTATGACCACCATCGCAATGATGCAGATGCGTGTGCAACCCAACGAGCTCAAACGGAATCTGTGGCATATGAGGGAGCTGCTGTCCCTAGTCGGGGACGCCGATGTCGCCCTGTTCCCAGAATGCTGCGACCTCGGATGGGCAGCTGATTCGGCCGCCGAGCAGGCGGAACCTATCCCAGAGGGGAGTACATATCAGAGAATAAGAGATATGGCGGTCGACTTCGATATCGGTATCATCGCCGGAATCACGGAACGTGAAGGCGACCATGTATATAACTCCGCGGTATTCATCTCAAATACCGGGGAACTGTTAGGCAAGCATAGGAAAATCAACCTCGTTCCCGATGTCGAAGACATGTATACTTCCGGAACCTCGGTCAACGTGTTCGACACTAAGTATGGTCGAATCGGCATCGACATATGCGCCGACAACCACATGGAATCGATCATGATTGGCGAAGCCATGGCGAAAATGGGCGCCAAGATGATTCTCGCACCATCGTCATGGGCTGTACCTCCTGAACGATTAGGAGAAGCATATGGAGAGGAGTGGAAGATGCCTTTCCGCCATCTCTCATCAAAATTCGGGGTGGATGTATTCTCAGTTAGCAATATCGGTCCAGTTGTTGATGGAGCATGGGCTGGTTGGACCTGCATTGGCAATTCGATTGCCGTGACCGACAATGGTTGCTCGACAACGATACTCACCTACGGAGAGCGCGCCGAAGAAGTCAAACTGATTGATTCATCCCATTAATGTGAATAACGAAAGTGGGCTTGCTCCAATGGTGAGGCAAACCCACTTTGTTCTTTCAAATCAGTCGAGCTCCAGACCGTCGCCGTTCTTGTACGGACTTATCTTCTCATAGGCGGCAGCGAGGCCTAGTAGTATTCGCTCGCTGTCTTGTGCGCCGGCGAAGGAGAGTCCGATTGGCATGTTCTGACTGTCACGACCGGCGGGGACGCTGATTTCCGGCAGGTGCGCGCTGCTAGCCAGATAGGAGGCGGCGTATGGGTCGTCGCTGTCGCACTTGTAGGTGCTGTCCTTGGCGTCATGGCGGACGCTGGCGACACATCTCATGGTCGGGTAGATGAGAGCATCGACGCCGTTCTTGATCATGGTTTGTTCGACAGTGTTGGTGAGTGCCGGCATCTTCTCGTAGATAATCGATTGGACTTCGTCGCTCTTAAACTTGCCGGCGCTCTTCACGTTCGTCTCGTAGCCTTTGATTCGAGCAGGATTGACAGGAGTATTCGTGTCAGCCAGGTCTTAGAAGCAGTCGCGTTGCCGGATGGTGGATTGACAGACGCGCCCGATACGGGTGTTGGCCACGAAGTCCATCGTCCGGCTTTTTCTATATGCATGTGCAATTCGCTGACGCGTCACTATCGCCGAGGAATCAGCACAGAGTGCGCTGGTTCGTTGCCTGGACGGACACATGTCCATCTGCATTACCTAATGCATCTGGTGTATCCGTCACACTGCTCGCCAGTTAGACGCACTTAATGGAATCAACGTAAAATTAGGCTACATTGGCTACGCTTATTAAGCGACATGGCCATTCCGTCCGATAATCCGTGCGAAGGATTGCTATCGTTGTAATTATAGAATTGCGATAGGCTGAAGCTGTCTGCTGGAGATCCATGAGAGAAGTGCCGCAAACGCCTCGCACGGCAGCTACGACAGAAAACAGGTGACAGAAGAGAAAGAGCACTATGAGATACGAGATCAGCGGTGGAACATTCCCCGTCGTCACATGCGGACTCGCCAATGGTGGGCAGATGATCACCGAAGGCGGATCCATGGTGTGGATGACGCCGAACATGCAGATGGAGACTAGGGCCGGTGGAATCGGAGGCATGTTCTCCAAAGCGTTCTCCGGTGAGAACCTGTTCCAGAACATCTACACCGCCCGTGGAGAAGGCTCCATCACGTTCGGCTCGAGCTTTCCCGGCCAGATCCTCGCCATGAACATCCAGCCCGGTCAGGATCTGATTCTGCAGAAAAGCGCGTTCCTCGCCTCGGAAGTGGGCGTCCAACTGTCGATCCATTTCAGCAAAAGATTCAGCACGGGCCTGTTCGGCGGCGAAGGATTCATCATGCAGCGGCTGAGCGGCTGCGGCATCGCTTTCGCGGAAATCGACGGTGATGTAGTCACTTATGATCTCCAGCCCGGCCAGCAATTGGTGGTGGACACCGGCAATATCGCAGGATTCACCTCTAGCGTGCAGATGGAGATCCGTCAGGTTCCAGGATTGAAGAACAAACTGTTCGGCGGCGAAGGACTGTTCAACACCGTGCTGACGGGACCTGGACGGATTTGGCTTCAGACCATGCCTGTCAGCGGCGTTGCGGCGGCCATCCTGCCGTACATCCCCACCCGCAGCGACTGATGCGATGAGCGGGCTTCGTCGTGACCGTCCTGCGATAATGAAGAGAGCGTCCGAAGAAGAGGGAAACGATGGCGCGATACGATTTTTGCCCGCATTGCGGCACTGCGAACAACGGCGGCGATTTCTGCGCCAATTGCGGAGCGCCGTTGACGGCACCCGATGCCGGATCGCTGCAGGACATGCAGACGGTTCCGATTCCGGTTCTGACCACTCCGCAAGGTTATCTCGACCAGGATGGCCGGCCGATCGATCTGTCGCAAATGGCTCAGGATTTTCCGCCGGATGAGCCTCATCGACGTGGGATTTCGAAGAAAACGATCACGGTGATCGCGGCATTGGTTGTGGTTTTGATTGTGGTTTCGGCGGTGTGTGGATGGATGATATGGAGCAACCGTCAGCGCGGTAGC
>OJMK01001996.1_pt1 | contig 15023 bp, 11 predicted proteins | sample 1597201 | NCBI WGS metagenome assembly OJMK01 (sample SAMEA2452125, study PRJEB22498) | human gut metagenome | reverse complement strand
CTGTGTTTTGTACAGCGAAATATAGGGGAGGTGTCCGAAGGACGGAGGGGTTAAAAAACAGTATAGCAACGTTGTTGGAAAGTTTCTATACTCCTCCCCTGCCGTCTCCCGTAGTATTACGGGGAGTCGCAAAGCAATAGAAGAGGGGTTAGAAATAGAAAAATTGTACAATCTATTTCTTTTTCTCCTTCGCAAATTTAATCGGCACTCTCGGTCGAGACAAAGCACGAATAACCAACCACACCCCGGCGATAACGAACGGAATACTCAACAACTGCCCCATATTCAACAACATAGTCTCCTCGAACACCTCTTGATTGTTCTTGATAAACTCGATACAAAAACGAGGTAGAAATATGCCTATCAAAAAGGTCCCGAAAATAAGACCCTCCCGTTCCTCCGCATTACGTTTCCAATACATATACAAAAGCAATCCGAACAGAAGCAGATAACACAAAGCCTCATAAATCTGGGTAGGGTGCGACGGTTCCGTAAAAATAGGGGCAGCACCCTTCATCCACTCCGATAAATTCTGTATGAACCGGAATCCCCACGGCAAAGTCGTCACATGTCCGTAAATCTCATGATTCATCAAATTACCCGTACGAATAAGCGCAGCGACCAAAGCGACCGGAACGACCAATCGGTCAAAAGTCCACAACATATTCCGGTGAGTAACCCGTCGGGAATATAGCCAAATGGCGATAATAATCCCTATCGCACCTCCGTGACTCGCCAAACCGCCTTCCCACACTTTCAATATTTCTAAGGGGTGCTGCGAATAATAATCCCATGCATAAAACAAGCAATGTCCCAAGCGAGCGCCCAAAACCGTCGCGATTACCACATAAATAAACAACGAATCGAGCCATTTCAGGTTCACCTGCTCATGACGAAACATGCGTTCCATCATGTTGTAACCGACAATAAAACCGATAGCAAAAAACAATCCGTACCACCGTATCTCGATAAAGCCGTCGTAAAGAGCCGGATTAGCAGTCCATGTAATAAATTCAGTCAACATATTTTAGTAAAAATAAAAACCTACCGATATTGGCAGAGGCAAAGATAGTACAAGGTGAGCGCAGAAACAAACGGAAATTTTATTTCCGATTTGGCTATGCCGAACCGCAGTCTATCTTCGTACCAACAAAGATAGTACAAGGTGAGCGCAGAGACAAACGAAAACCTCGTTTCCGATTTGACTATGCCGAACCGCAACCTATATTTAACCCAACCAAAGATACGAAAAACAATAGAAGAAAAAATGATAAAACCATTTCCCCTTCTATTGTTTGTTAACAATCCCGTCGAATAAACAAATGCATTTAGCTTATACCAACCGACGCACCAACTCGTCTCGATCACCATACAGTAAATCGATAACAGGAATTTCGATTAACGTATAGCAACCGGGACGTTGCAACATAGCGGCACGAGCCGTACATACTAAAACCTGAGCTGTCAATGCCGGATTATTGATAGACATATTGAACTCGAACCGCTGGTTCTGTGTCTTTCCCGAAACACCCTTCCGAGTCATGTTCACCCCATGCCCCATATCTTTCAAAGCATCGACACTCTCCACCTGCATGACATGCGTTTCATCATGGGCGAAATAATCGTCAGTCTTTATAGCGTGAGCCACCTCTTCGAATGTATAACCCTCTTCAAGTTCGATATAAACCATACGGCGATGTATACCCGTTCCCAAAGGTATAGTCATCGATAAAGCCGCTTTTACTCCGGCGATAGCCTTCACAGCGACCGTATGTCCCATACTCATACCGGGTCCGAAATTAGTATACGTGATACCTTTGGGGGCACAAGACTCCATAAGGGCTCGCACGACCGAATCCGTTCCGGGATCCCAACCCGCCGATATAATAGCGACCGAATTGTATTTTTTCGCTGCCGCATCAAGCGTTTTGCGCAAATCGCATATCTGTGTGTGAATATCGAAACTATCCACGGTTCGTATACCCTTTTCGAGAGCCTTGATAGCGAAATGTTCCACTTCGCGAGTAGGCGTACAAAGAATAGCGACGTCCACATCTTTCAACTCGTCGAGAGAAGACACTACCGGATAAACCGACAATTCTATGGGAACCTCCGAAACACGACGACGGACTATACCCGCTATTTCAAAATCAGGAGCGACTTGCAAAGCATCTAAAACAAAATGCCCTATATTGCCATAACCGACAATGGCAGCTCTAATCTTTTTCATATTCTATTCATTTAAATTACGAGGCGTAAAGATACAAAAAATCCGTAAAAGTCAATTCTTGCATATAAATTTCTAACAATTTCCCCAAACTCCATACAAAAAGAGCTAAACATTCCTTCTCGCTTTTCAGTTTGTAAACATCATTTCCCCATGAGAAGGTCCAAAAACAGTTCGAAAATTTCGGGAACCCGTCTCACCCCTTCGTTAAACCCCGTTATGAAATACAATGACATATTACGAATAGAAAGGAAAGCCCTTTTTGAACAAAAAAACATCGATAAAGTAGTACACAAAAAGCTCTCTTTATCGTCTTTATAAAAAAGAACTTACATCTGATTACCAGTTAAACGACACTTCAACCTATGAAATCAAGAAAAAATCTTTGGCAATACACCGTAATACTGTTCATTCTGAATATATTTTTTATAACCGCTCAGACATCTCACAATCAAAACATCTATGCCGATTTCAATTTCAGCCGAAACGATACGACTCACGACAAGTGGACGAAATCGATCGAAATAATCACACCTCGATTACGTACAGTTATCACCGACGACACAAAAATCACATTGAGAGCACCGGGAATGAATCGAGTATATGCTTATTGTTGGCAACAACCCACGACAGGACAACCCAATAAATGGGGGCACGATGTAAACCTCACCCCGGGAGGAATTGAAACAAAAGGAGCTGAAAAGGTCTCTTTCGTCTTTCCAGCCCGGGACTTCCCCTCGTTGTTACTTGCATATACGCAAGTAACAACGAGGGGAAAAAAGATGTATTTGAGTTACAGCTCTACAACAAAGCCGGTAAAAAATGGAATTACGGTATACCGGATACCGTTCCCTCTCAGGCCAAAGGACTGAAACTCGTATTTGAAGATGACTTCGATAATGAATTATCCATATCCAATGACGGCAAAAACGCCCGGTACTGCGCTCACAAGCCCCGATACGGAGATTTCAGCGGCTGGCCATTTTCCGATGTCGACGGTCCTGATAATCCTTTCGAACAAGTCGACACCTATTTGAAAATTAAAGCCCGTAAAAGAGCCGGAACAAAAGGAAGCTCAGGACTAATATCGTCTGTAAATATGGACGGTGAAGGATTTTTCACAAAAGCCCCCTGTTATCTCGAATGTAGGTTTACCGCCCAGTCTGCACCCGGTACTTGGCCTGCATTTTGGACTCTCACCAGCATCGACCGAGGCATCAATGGAGACGAACTGGATATTGTCGAAGCCTATGGAGGGGTAGGAAAAGGTAACCCCAACCACCCGGGTTACTCCATCACGAGCCATTTCTGGGGACAAAAAGAACCCGATGGGACATATAAAAAACGCTTTAATAAACGAGTTCCCATCATGGAACTGGGTGGAAAATCATATTGGTCCACCACCTTCCATACCTATGGTCTATATGTAGGACGAGACGAAACGATATACTATTTCGACGGTATCGAAGTACTGAGGCATCCAACGAACGACATATCAAAAGAAAAACCGCTTTTCTTCCTGATAAACTATGCGATCGGAGGAATAAGCGGTTGGCCTATCGACCTCGAACGTTTCGGGAATGCATCGGATATGTATGTAGATTACGTACGAGTATTCGCCGAAAACGACATTCAATATTCCATACCACTTCCCGAAAAAAATAAAAATCACAAATCCCATCAATCATGAAAAACAGACTGTTATCCTACGGAATCATTTCCCTCGTTCTCGGTTTGACATCATGCCATACCAACGATTCTGTAAAATTCCAATTCGACAGCAAGAAAATCGTGTCGGGTAAAAAAATCGCGATAAAAGACATCGCACCCCAACTACCTACCGATTGGGACGAGTATGACTATGTAACCATAGAATTTCGTTCCACCACGCCACAGCGATTTCAATTAGGATTCACCACCGACTCAGGATACAACGAACTACGACTTATATCATATGTTCCCAACGCATGGAACAAATTAACCATTCCACTGAGATTTTTCAGAGAACTACCCGTTGCCAAACACGATATAGCAGCAACTTCCAATCAACCGAGAATAACAGGCTGGATCAACTTGGGAGGAAAACGAGGCCCTTTGACAGGAGTAGATTCAATAGGCATACGCATGAGAGCCCCTATCGATAACCCTACGATCGAACTGCGATCGATCGCTTTGTCAAAAGACGATCCCGGCGACAGGTACTTAGAGAATAAGCCCGCTTTCGACAAGTTCGGTCAATGGAACTTGGGCGACTATGAAGGAAAAATTTACTCCGAAGAACAACTTCAAAAAGAATGGCTGCAAGAAGAAACCGAAATTAACGAAACAGAAAATTTCAACTATTCCCGTTATGGAGGCTATTTGAACAAACGAGTAAAATCGACGGGCTTTTTCAGGACAGAACAGATCGACGATCGTTGGTGGCTCATCGACCCGGACGGATATTTATTCCTCTCCTATGGGGTCGATTGCGTCGCCCCCGTCGGAGACTACTACACGAAAAACACCGACAAATGCACAAATATGTTTCAAGAACTTCCGCCCAGAGAACTTTTCGTCGAATCCGAGAATGTATCGCCCGAAACACATACAGCCTCTTTCGGTATCTGGAACCTATATCGTCGATACGGAAAAAATTATCTCGACCGAGCTGCCGAAATGACAATCAAAAGAATGGACAAGTGGGGATTGAATACCCTTGCAAACTGGTCGGATAAAACTATATACGACAAGAATCGAAAAGCATTCATTCTACCTTTGGAAAACATAGGGTTCGAAAACGAACTGATGGGATTGATGGACGTATATGACAACGGAATTGAAAAAAAGATAGACGAAGCGATTGCCCGTAATGTGGCAAAATACAAAAACAATCATTGGTTAATAGGCTATTTCATCGGAAACGAACCCGCTTGGATTTCGAAAGAAAATCGCCTGTGTTCCTTAATTCTAAATGGAAAAGATCGCCCCATCAAAACAGAATTACAAAATTTTCTGAAAGAATCCGGCGATACACCCGACTCCCGCAAAACTTTTATATATAATACATTCGAGAAACTCATGAAAGCCATATCCAAATCGTTAAAGAAGAACGATCCCAATCATCTGAACTTAGGAATAAGATATGGCTACATAGAGCAATTAGACGACGAATTGCTACGAATTAGTAAAGAATCGTTCGATGCTTTGAGTTTCAACTGCTACGCTCTATCTCTCGACCACGAAAAAATGAATCATGCTTTGGAAATCTCTGGCTTGCCGATGATTATCGGGGAGTACCACTTCGGGACAGTCGACAGAGGACTCGCACAATCCCTATGGCAAGTGAACTCACAAAAAGAAAGAGGAGATGCTTTTCGGTATTATACCGAAAACGCCTTTGCTCACCGAGGGCTCATCGGTACAGGCTGGTTCCGATGGATCGATCAGAACATCAACGGACGCACCGACGGGGAGAATTACAATTGCGGTTTTATCGACGTTACCGACAGGCCCTATCCCTATATGGTCGATGCGGCTATCAAAACAGCCAAATCGCTATATGAAATACATTCCGGTACAAAAACACCTTTCCATCAAGCGCCTAACGCCGTGGGACACTCTCCCATACCCGATCTCTGGGAATAAATAAAACTTCTATTCATTCTCACAAATCCATGAAGATTCCGAAATCTTCATGGATTTATTTTTTCACAATAAACAAAAATCAATCGTGTAACCCTCGTTTCCGCAGATAATCGAGCAAATATGCCGGACGGTCGGTCTGTATGATACGACAGCCGAGTACATCGATCAAATAACCGTACCCCTCGTCAGGACTGGCAAGCGACATGTCGTCGTCATGTCCTCCCGCCATCGTGTCCCACAAAGTATTATACCAGATAAGGGACTCCCCTTTCAACGAATCGGCAAGCATTCGGGGCAATGGGTTGCTGTCTTTGACAAACAACAATTCGAAAGCGGCCGGCCGCATATCCTCGACAAATACATCTATCTGTCGTTTTGCATCTTCTTTATCGAGATTCACAATGGGCATATAAATTACCTCATCGAGATATTTCCCGAATCGAGCTTTCACCTCTTTCGCAGGCTTACTGCCTTTCATGATTATCTGTTCGGTCGTACCGGTCTTTTGCAACAATTCATAAACTTGGTCGAAATAACGGTCGGCTTTATCCAAGTTAATCATTATTTTCCCCTTTGCGGCAAGTAAAGCCTCTTCCAAAGTGGGAACCTTGTGTATTGTTTTGATATTGCAACCGTTCTTTAACCGCAATGTTTTAATAGAATCGAGCGTCCAATCCGAGACCTTACCCTTCCCGGTCGTCGTACGATCGAGTTTAGAATCATGCATCAATATCAATTTTCCATCTTTCGTCCGCTGTAAATCGAGTTCAACGACATCGACCCCCATGCGAATTGCACTCTCGATAGCTTCCAACGAATTCTCAGGGAAATTACGCCAGTCTGCTCGATGCGATGCCACGATTACAGAGTGGAGATTCCGATTCAACAATTTTTCCCGAATTTGGGCTGCTCTTTCTTGCGCCATTGTCGGAAGCATCGCTAATGCAAACAGGATCACTCCGACCGAAAATCTCGAATGTTTCACCTTCATTTCGATTTATGGTTATTATTTTCTTTACGATAATTGTTATATACCCATATCATAGATTTCCCGCTTACGAAAAAAAGCAGAAAGCGACGTAAACCCAACATGAGAGATAAACTATTTCATTAAATATTAGAAATCCAGTGATAAAAACATCTATTCATAATACTCAATTATAATATTTAACGATTAGTATTATCGTTCTTAAAATTCAAAGTTACAGAAATTTGTTAGACAGCATACAATTTTACACAAAAAACTTACCCCATAAATAAGGTTTCATAAGAGTTTTTTGTACATACCTTTCCTTTTATACAGACATATTTATATTGTATACAAATACAATATTAAGAAAAAAAAACATTTAAAGTTCTTTTTATTCTTCATTTTGTTTATAATATTATAATTTTGCGCTCTCATAATTAAATAAAAATCAAACTAATTAAAAAGACAAAGAAAATGAAACAGATTTACATGAGCGTGTTGCTTGTAATGTTGTTTACAGTGAATGTGTTTGGCGAACAGCATGCAAGTAAATTTGGAGAAAAAGAAAAAGTAGCGGTTGTATACGAAAACAATGTTTTTTTGAAGGCAGAACCGCGCAATAGCGTTGACGATGCATTGGGGTGTCCTCCTAATACCGTCCTCTCAGGAGCATTTAGTAGCGATGCCGACTATATGGGACAACAAAGTTCCGATATGGGTCGTGCCGACGGAGCTACCAAATTTTACCAATCCTTTTCTGGATGCTATCAGAAAGTGAACGGAATTCGCTGGTTAGGGAGATTCTTGTCTTGGGACGAAGAAAATTATAATTGGTTGTCTTGTGCCGACCGTGGCGGCATCGATGAAAATGGCGAAATGACAGAACCGATCCGTTTTGAAGTGGCATTTTATGAAATGGGAGCCGATGGTTACCCCGGCAAAGAGGTCTACCGCAAAGAATTCGATGTCTTGGGCAAATTCACCGGAGTGAGTGCAAGCGAATATGATGATTTGGCACGTATTTACGAATTTTCGGTTGAATTGGACGAAACAATCTGTCTAGAAAGCGGTTTCTTTTCGGTAGCAGCCGCCAAAGTAGACAACGAAACGCATAATTGTGCTTTCAGTGTGTTCACATGTAGCAATGTCCCCGGAATAGGTTTAATTTGGATGGAGGCTTACGAAGAATATATGACCTCTCAGTTATCCATGTGTTACTGTTTAACGGGCGACGGCGACTACATTGCGCAAAAAGCATTGAAGTTCGAACGTTTATTATCCCCTTTGGAAACAGCAAGCGACAAATATGAAAAGGTACAGGTGGAGGTAATGAATATCGGTGAGCAAGCTATATCCAATGCGAAACTTCAATTATATTTAGACGATAAATTACTGGCAACTGAAGAACTGGGTGTGACGATAGCTTCTATGGAGAGCTACAAACACACGTTTGACCAACGGATCGATTGTTCACAACCGGGTAAACATAATATCGAAATACGCAATGTCACGGAAGGCGATGAACAAATAGCCCATCAATCCATGTTTTTCTCTATTACAAAAAGGGAAGAAGGGATAGTTTGCGAATCGTATTCGACGGATGCAAGTTACGAATATATTACCTCAGTCAAAATTGGAAGCATTAACAACCCAAGCGAAGGTAATGTATACAGCGATTTTTCTGATATGAAGACAAGCATTAAACCCGGTGAAGCATTAGATTTGAACGTAGAGTGTGAAGGCGGAAGTTTATATATAGGTGCATGGGTAGATTGGAATGGAAACGGTTCGTTCGATGAAGCGGGCGAATTTATCGGTTATCTTCCTAAGGGAACTATTAAAGTATCGATTCCAGACGAGGCGGTAGTCGTGCCGGGAGAAAGACGCCTACGAATCATAGCTTCTTATGAAGACATTCTTAGCGCTTGCGGTCAATATGGTTATGGAGAAACAGAAGACTATACACTGGTCGTGGAACATTCCGACAATTCACCGATCATTAAACCCGGATTAAGTATCATCGATTCGTACCAATCGTTCGACGTACGACCGGTAACGCTGGAAATAAAGAACGAAGGCAGTGCAGAGCTTACAGGAACAGCATCGGTACTTTATGCTCTACCTCACTCTCCGGGCAGCAAGCAGTCGGCTTTTGCTACAAAAAATAGCAAACCTTCTTGGAAATTTACAAAGTCTGCGAAATCCCATTCGGTTAAAGCGAAAGAAACCGAGTCGCAGGCAGAATTCGTATTGCGCTATGACAACGGGCTCGAAAGCGAAGTATCGCTCAGCGGTGGTTCTTCGGCCGTGTATGCACAGTATTTTCCGGGCAATATGCTTGCTGGATTGTCGGGTATGCAAATCAGTAGTGTCGATGTATATATAAACGACGTACCCGACAAAGCTCAGGTGGTAATTTTCGGTCAAGGCTCACAGTCAAATGCCGGAAATGAATTGATGAGACAGACTTTTTCCCCAATAGCACAGTCTTGGAATCATATTGTGCTCGAACAACCTCTGACGATAGGTAATACCGATTTATGGATAGGTGTTAATATAGATGGCTTTGAACCGACAGACTTCGTGATTGGTATTGACGGCGGTCATGTACAAAATGGCTTCGGCGACATGGTTAAACTTGGCAATACATGGTGGTCAGCAGGAGACTTAGGTTTAAATAGTAACTTCTGTATTCGCGCGAATGTAACGGGTAATCGCACCCCGACTATCAACTGGCTCTCGCTTGATAAATATGAATTCTCTGTCGCTCCTTCTGTTATGGAAACGCTCACCGTATCATTAGATGCAACCCAATTACAGAGAAATACTTTATATGAAGCACAAATCGTGTTAGCCAATAACGATGCTGTAAGTAGAATTGTGAAGATACCAGTATATCTGAATAACGACCGGGAGTCAAAAGTAGAACTCCAAACATTAGCTTCGACAGTAGTTTATACATATGGAGGTTACTTGGTGGTACAAACTGACAAAGCTCTATCGAGTATATCTTTGGTGAATATGAACGGCGCTGTAATGAAAATGCAAAATGTCGATGGTTATACGACGAATATGAGCCTTGACAATTTGCAAACAGGCATTTATATTTGTTGTATTGTACATGCCGATGGAAGCCGAGAGAATGTAAAAATACCGGTCGTTCGATAGCCCCGGAAGATCATAATAGGTTAAAAATCGTATCAGCTTATTCTATCAATAAGCTGATACGATTTTTTTATTGATCGGGTATAAAACTCAGTAGAAATTTAGTAGGGATTAGACCCGAATTTTAACGAATGAAATGGATTGTATTTACCCTCCTCCCTTGCCGTGCCCCGTAATGTTACGGGACACGGCAGGGAAGAAAGTTGGATAGTTCCTGCTCGCCACATGAAAATGCCAGACTATAAAAGAAAAAGAATCTCCCTCTTCCCTATATTCTGAAAATAAGAAAGTCGACTCTTTGAATAAGGATTTATGTTCTACTATCGGAAGGATATTTTAAACCTCCTCCCCTGTGTTTTGCGCAGCAAAATATAGGGGAGGTGTCCGAAGGACGGAGGGGTTAATCTCATAATCAGAAATTACTATGAAACTTTCCTCAACCCCTCTCCCCCAGAAACTACCGTTTCTGGGGGAGAGGGGTTGGAATATACACGGAAAATCACACACGACCAAGTGAAGACTGTCCATGTGGTTTTGTCTGATACGCCCGAGAGCATGATAAACATACAGATAAAGAACAACTCGATGAGCAGTACAGCAAAAGCATACAATAGTTGCAAGCCACATTCGACAGAAACTATGTGATTACCCCTATTGCTTTGTATTATCTCTTTTGAAACCCCATAAAAAAAAGAAACCCCGTTTTACCGGGGAATAAACTGTTGTACCTCAAAAGACGGATAACGATGTGGAGTATAGCGGACTCGAACCGCTCACCTCGACACTGCCAGTGTCGCGCTCTAGCCAGATGAGCTAATACCCCCTTAATGCGGTGCAAAGATAAAACTATTTTTACGACTGTACAAAATATTGAGAAGTTTTTTTACCTTCACGATAGACCGAGGCAACAGGCATTCGGCAGGAGCCAAATAAATTTGGCTCCTGCCCCCATTTTTTTTACCTTTGTCAAAAGAATAATATGGTTCTCCGAACAACAAGATAACCCCATACCACTATGATTATATTCAACACCACATACCACGCCGATCACTCTCGGAAAGATGAATTTATAAGTTGGTTAAAAAATTTCTATATTCCGGCTGTACTGGAACACGGAGCTTTACAAGAACCGCAACTGACCCGTATTTTCGCTGAGAATGAGGAAGAAGGCATAAGTCTTTCCCTGCAATTCAAATCGCCCGATACCGATACGCTCGAACGTTGGCACGAAGAGTGCGGAGAAACACTACTCTGCGATATGCAAAAGAAATTCGGCAAGCAAGTGCTGGGATTCAGTACCCTATTGGAAGTAATCGACTTATAAATGAACACGACAAACGATAGAATTATTATCGGCATCGACCCCGGGACCAACGTCATGGGCTACGGAGTCTTGCGTATCGTCGGTAACACCCCCGAACTGATGACTCTGGGCGTGATTCAATTAAACAAATTCGAAAGTCACTATCTGCGATTACGTCGCATTTTCGAGCGGGTCTTAGGCCTCATCGAACAATATCTTCCAGACGAGATGGCTATCGAAGCTCCATTCTTCGGAAAGAACGTGCAATCCATGCTGAAACTCGGACGAGCGCAAGGAGTCGCTATGGCAGCCGCGCTCTCCCGCGACATTCCCATTACCGAATACGCTCCGTTAAAAATCAAAATGTCGATTACCGGAAACGGAAGTGCATCGAAAGAACAAGTCGCCGCCATGTTACAGCGCATTCTGCATATCCCCGATGAAAATATGCCACCCCTTCTCGATGCCACCGACGGATTGGCCGCCGCTCTCTGCCATTTCTACCAGACCAACCGGCCTCATCTCGAAAAAAGCTACAACAGTTGGAAAGACTTCATCAACAAAAATCCCGATAAAGTATCGTCTGGAAAGAAATCCGACCCAAAATAACAGGGAGCTATCATTTTATCGAACGACAAACGACCGGCATCTCCTCACCTCGATTTTCTTTCAAACAAATATACGTCCGATACAACGGCGTGCCCCTCTTGCCTTCTGTGACACGAATCAGTAGCCCACGAACATTATATCTAAACACAAAAGAAAATTCAAATATTTTCTCTACAAAATAAGGTCAAAAATAGAATAATCCACTGCATACTCCATTTCAAACAACAAATATTTCGGTAGACAAAACAACAATTATCCCTATATTTGTAACTGCGAAGATAGGACACGGTTCGGCATAGCCAAGTCGGAAATGAGATTTTCGTTTGTCGCTGTTCCCAGCTTTCCGTATCTTCGGCAAATGCGAAAAGCAGACTACGGTTCGGTAAAAAACGAACATATTCATTTTATCCGATTCTTATCTTTCGTTATATGACAATCATAGACCGAGATATATGCAGACATTGAAACAACTACTCGACCAACGCATTCTCATTCTCGACGGAGCTATGGGAACGATGATACAACGTTACGGACTGAACGAGCAAGATTTCAGAGGTTCGTTGTTCCCCGATTCGGCAGTGGAATTAAAAGGGAACAACGATTTGCTCTGTCTCACCGCGCCACACCTCATCGACGAGATACACCGTGCCTACCTCGAAGCCGGAGCCGACATCATCGAGACGAATAGTTTCAATGCCAACGCCATATCGATGGCAGACTACCGTTTGGAAAGTCAGGTAAAGGAAATAAACCGGGCAGCCGCCCGCATAGCCCGGAAGGCTGCCGACGACTATTCAACACCCGATAAACCCCGATTCGTGGCCGGTTCGATAGGGCCCACGAACAAAAGCTGTTCCATGTCCCCCGATATGGAGAATCCCGCTTTGCGAAATCTCGACTTCGACACACTCGCGACAGCCTATCGGGAGCAAATCACGGCCTTGATAGAAGGTGGCGTGGATCTTCTGCTCATCGAAACCATTTTCGACACGCTCAATGCCAAAGCCGCCCTTTTTGCTGCACAGGAATCTATGAAAGCGACAGGACGAGAGCTTCCTGTCATGCTCTCGGTAACAGTCACCGAAAGCGGGCGAACGCTATCGGGACAAACACTCGAAGCCTTTCTTACGGCAGTCTCCCATGCCGAAATTCTCTCGGTAGGTTTGAACTGTTCGTTCGGAGCAAGAGAAATGAAACCCTATCTACATCGGTTGGCATCGATCTCCCCCTATTACATCAGTGCTTACCCCAATGCCGGACTGCCCAATCGGTTGGGCGAATATGACGAAACGCCCGCATCGATGGCTGCACAAATAAAAGAATTTATCGACGAGGGACTGGTAAATATCGTGGGTGGTTGTTGCGGAACGACACCCGAGCACATAGCCCGCTATCGGGAAATCACACAAAATGCCTCGCCCCGCCGTCCCATCGCGAAAGACAATCGTCTGCACATCTGCGGGCTCGAAGGCCTCGTTGTCTGCCCCGAAAACAATTTCGTCAACATAGGCGAACGCTGCAACGTGGCAGGCTCTCGCAAATTCCTGAGGCTCATTCACGAAAAGAACTATACCGAAGCGCTCGACATCGCACGCAAACAGGTCGAGGCCGGCGCACAAATCATCGACATCAACATGGACGATGCCATGCTCGATGCCCGCAAAGAGATGGTAGACTTCTTGAATCTCATCGTCTCCGAGCCCGACATTTATCGGGTTCCTGTAATGATAGACTCTTCCGAATGGGAGGTTATCTCCGCCGGCTTGAAATGTCTGCAAGGGAAAGCCATCGTCAACTCCATCAGCCTGAAAGAAGGAGAAGAAACATTCCTCGCGCATGCCCGTGAAATCAAACGGTTAGGAGCGGCGGTAGTCGTCATGGCTTTCGACGAAAAAGGCCAAGCCGATACCTATGAACGGAAAATCGAAGTCTGCGCCCGGGCTTACAAACTCCTCATCGAAGAAGCAGGATTAGCGCCTTGCGACATTATATTCGATCCCAACGTGTTGGCGATAGCTACCGGAATCGACAGCCACGACAACTATGCGGTAGACTTCATTCGGGCTACGGCTTGGATACACGAAAACCTGCCGGGAGCGAAAGTGAGCGGAGGCGTGAGCAACCTCTCCTTTTCGTTCCGAGGCAACAATTTCATACGCGAAGCCATGCACGCCGTCTTTCTTTATCATGCTATCCGCAACGGGCTCGACATGGCGATTGTCAATCCCGCCACATCGATTACCTACGACGATCTACCGACCGAAACTCTTGCGCTCATCGAAGATGTCGTATTGAACCGTCGGCCGGATGCGACCGAACGTCTCATCGACTTCGCCGAGAAACATCGGGGCGAAGCAGTCAAAAAAGAAAACGATATCGACGAAGACCGTCATCGGCAACCTGTCGCCGACCGACTGAAACAAGCTCTCGTCAAAGGCATATCGACACACCTCGAAACCGACCTCGCAGAGGCCGTCCGTCAATACGGCTCGGCACTCGCCGTCATCGAGCAACCCCTCATGGACGGCATGAACCGGGTGGGACAACTTTTCGGCGACGGGAAAATGTTCCTTCCCCAAGTCGTCAAGAGCGCCCGCACCATGAAGCAAGCAGTGGGTATATTGCAACCACTCATCGAGCAGGAAAATACCCGCAACGGAGAAACCTCCAAACGGGGAAAATTCATTGTAGCCACAGTCAAGGGCGATGTGCACGACATCGGGAAAAACATCGTCGCCGTCATTCTCGCCTGCAACAACTTCGAGGTAATCGACCTCGGCGTGATGGTTCCGGCTGAAAAAATCGTGGCCAAGGTTATGGCCGTACGATCCGCCAATCCTGACATCAGCGTGGTTATTTCCGGCGATACCGATGCTCAGTACGGACGGGTCATCGGGCTGATGGCAATGCTGAAAAACGCCGGCTTTGACAAAGTCGGGCTGAAAACGGAACCTGATCCCAACCAAACAGCGAAGAAGAAATAGGACTGATGAAAGCGGCTCTTTACAAATCCCTTGCCTTACACGCGGTTGTTTTTCTGCTGTTTATGGTCGATCTGCCGCTGTTTTGGCGTGAGGATATGGTGGTGAGCCAGCCGCCGATCATCGTTGATCTGGAGCAGG
>OJMK01001995.1_pt1 | contig 15025 bp, 11 predicted proteins | sample 1597201 | NCBI WGS metagenome assembly OJMK01 (sample SAMEA2452125, study PRJEB22498) | human gut metagenome | reverse complement strand
AACCAAATCTTAAAACATGTTTTTCAAAATGAATTTTCTTAATGTTAGGGTCATCTCCCCAAACAATAACTGTTTTCTTAACTTGTTTAGCAAATTGTTCAAAAGATTGAATATATCTTTCAAGATTTCCAAAATAATCAACATGGTCTAATTCAATGTTATTAATAATGGCATAATCTGGATGATAATGTAAGAAATGATCTTGGAATTCACACGTTTCTGAAATAAAATATTTACTTCCTACTTGTCCATGTCCAGTTCCATCACCAATTAAAACAGATGTTTTATCAAAATCTTCAAATAAATGGTAAGCCATACCTGTTGTTGTTGTTTTTCCATGTGTTCCTGCAACAGCAATAGAAACATAATGTTCCATAAAATCAGCTAAGAAATCATAATATCTTGTACACTTTACATTTGGGTTTTCTAAAGCTGCTTTGACTTCTTCATTGGATTCATCAAAAGCATTACCAATAATTACGTGATAACCATCCTTTATATTATCTTTATTGAATGAATAAATTGGAATATTTCTTTTTCTCAATTCATCTTCAATAAATATATATTTATCAATATCACTTCCAGCAACTTCGTTCCCTAATTCATATAAAATTGTTGCTAGTGGAGCCATTCCTGACCCTTTAATTCCTATAAAATAATACATACTTGTCACCTCGCTAACTATTCTATCACAAATTGATTTCTTTTTCTTTGTTAAGAGTATATTTTTTAAAAAAAACGAGCAAAGCCCGTTTTGAAACATTCTATGTAAGTTTAAACCCCTAAACTAATACGAATACATTTATTAATACGTTCCATTTCTAATGGCGTTAATTCCCCTATTTTTCTAATCAACCGTGATTTATCAATGGTCCTCATTTGTTCAAGCAAGGCAATTGAATTTTCTTTTAAATCATCTCTTGATTTAATAAATGTATGGGTAGGAATATTTTTCTTTTTAGATGATGTCAAAGGTGAAATAATAATAGTTGTACTAAATCGATTCCCACTATCATTTTGAATAACAACAACAGGTCGAATTCCAGATTGTTCACTTCCTACACCTACACTCAAATCAGCATAAAACAAATCTCCTCTTTTTACTTCCATATAATTCATCCTTTCTTTTGATATTATTATATAATTTCTTGTTGACAAAATTTGTCTATTTAAAGAGGCTTTAAAAATATTTTTTCACTTTAAAAGTTTACTCATTTTTTTCTTTTTTATACAAAAAAACGAGCACAAGCTCGTTTTTAAATAATATAAATATCTTTTGTAAATGAATTTAAAACCTGACATCCATCTTTTGTCACCATAACTAGATCTTCTACACGTACTCCGAAATTTCCTTCTAAATAAATACCTGGTTCAATTGAAAAAATCATTCCTTCTTCAACTTCCATTTCATTTACCGAAGAGACATCTCCATATTCATGAACATCTCGACCAATAAAATGTCCTAAACGATGTGTAAAATATTTTCCATAGCCTTCATCACTGATGACTTTTCTTGCACACTTATCAATATCTGATAATTTAACTCCTGGTTTGATCATTGCTTCTGCAGCTTCATTTGCTTTTTTTACAATTTCATAAACTTTAATTTCTTCTTCCAAAATACCTTCATAAAAGAATGTACGTGTCATATCAGAACAATACCCTTTATAAACACATCCCATGTCAATCAGTACACAATCACCTTTTCTAAGTAGTGTATCATCATTTTCATGATGTGGATCAGCAGCGTTTTTACCAAATGCAACAATCGCACCATAACAAGTAGAATGAATAATTCATCTAATTTTTTAGCAAGTTGTTTTTCTGTCACGCCTTCTTGAATGAATGGAATGATTTCTTCCATAACAGCATCATTGATTTTACTTGATTCAATCATTAAAACTTGTTCTTGTAAATCTTTTTTCATGCGTACGAGATCAACACATGGTGAAGCATTGATATACTTTGCATCTGGGAGTTTTTTCATAAGATCTAACAAGAAATGTGAGGCCCAATTTTTATCAATTCCAATTCTTCCTGGAAAATGCATTTCATCAACAATTGTTTGAATAGCATCTTGTCCATCTTTATGCCAAACAATGTTAACATCTAAATCATGATCCAAATAAAATAAATCATTCATGAATAAGGTATGATTTCCATGTTTTGAAATCATGAAAACAAACATTCTTTCATGCGGATCATTATAGTATCCTGTACAATAAGCAATTGATTGAGGATCACTTATTAAAAAGTAATCCAATCTTGCTTCTTCCATTAAATCAAGTATTTCTTGTATACGATCGTTATTCATCTTTTAAAACTCCAATACCTAATTCTTTTAATTGATCTTCTTCTACACTGTTTGGTGCTTTAGACATTGGACATGTTGCACTGGCATTTTTAGGAAAAGCAATAACGTCTCTAATAGAATCACTTTCAGTAAGTAACATGGCAAGACGATCTAATCCTAAAGCAAATCCTCCATGTGGTGGTGTCCCATATTTTAATGCATCAACAAACCAACCAAATTTATTTCTTACTTGTTCATCTGTTAAACTTAAAGCTTTGAAAGCTCTTTGTTGTAAGTCTTGTTCGTAAATACGTTGAGAACCTCCACCAAGCTCAAAACCATTTAAGACAATATCATAGGCATCAGCAAGACAATTTGCTGGATCTTTATCTATTTTATCTAAATCTGATTCTTTAGGTCTTGTAAATGGATGATGCATTGCATAATATCTTTGAGTTTCATCATCATATTCAAACATTGGGAAATCAACAACCCATAATAATCCTAATTCTTTTGGATCATAAAGATTTAATTCTTTTCCTAAATGATTACGTAAAGCTGCTAAAGCATCACAAACAACCATATATTTTGTATCCGATACAAATAATAATAAGTCGTTATCTTCACCATTCATTGCTTCAATTAATCTTTGCATTTGTTCTTCGCTAAAGAATTTAGCAATTGGCCCTTCACCGACACCATTATTTACTTTTAACCAAGCAAGACCTTTTGCTTTATATGTTTTTGCAAGTTCTGTTAATTGATCAATTTTCTTTCTTGAATAATCACTTGCATGATTTTTAACATTAATCCCTTTAACATATCCATTATTTTCTAAAGCTGATTTAAATACCATAAAATCAACATCTTTAACAACTTCATTTAAGTTAACAAGTTTCATATCAAAACGGATATCTGGTTTATCAATACCATATGTTTCCATCGCTTCATGCCACGTCATACGTGGAAGTGGTAACTTAACATCAACACCTTTTACATCTTTGATGACTTTAGCTACCATATTTTCACCAACTTCGATGATTTCATCTGTAGTCATAAATGACATTTCAACATCAACTTGAGTAAATTCTGGTTGACGATCCGCTCTTAAATCTTCATCTCTGAAACAACGAGCAATTTGGTAATATTTTTCAAAACCAGCAACCATTAATAATTGTTTAAATAATTGTGGTGATTGTGGTAAAGCATAGAAATCACCATGATGTACACGTGAAGGTACTAAGAAATCTCTTGCTCCTTCAGGAGTTGATCTGTTTAAATAAGGTGTTTCAATATCCACAAAATCATGACCATCTAAGTATTCTCTAATACTTCTTGTAATTTTATGTCTTGTTAGAATTTTATTTTGCATAACAGGTCTTCTTAAATCAAGATAACGATATTGCATTCTTGTTTCTTCTAAAGCATCTGTATCATCTGCAACAATAATTGGTGTCGTATTAGCTGTATTGATGATTTTGATTTCTGATGCATCGACTTCAATATCCCCTGTAGGCATATTTGGATTTTTGCTAGAACGTTCTACAACAGTTCCTTTAACATATAAAATATATTCATTTTTAATATCTTTTGAAATGTTTTCCATTTCTTCATTGATAATAATTTGTGTAATTCCATAACGGTCTCTTAAATCAATAAATACAAGAGCTCCTAAATTTCTCTTTTTAGCAACCCATCCTTTTAGTTCAACTGTTTGTCCAACATTTTCTAAACGAAGTTCACCGTTATTATGTGTTCTATTCATGTTCATGTCCTCCACTTAAATGATTTTCAATATGTGCCAAAATATTTTCTAATGGTACTACAACTTGTTCTTTATCATGATTACATTTAATATTAACCACTTCATTTTTTACTTCTTCTTCCCCTAAAATAATAGAGAAATGTGCATTAAAACGATCTGCTGATTTAAATTGTCCTTTTAAGCCACGAGATACATGATCCATTTCACATGTAAAGCCATTTGCTCTTAACATCGCAATAATTTGCATAGCAAGATCTTTTGCTTCTTCGCCTAAAGGCATAATATAACAATCTAAACCATCTTCGTCTTCATCTTCTTCATCATCTAAAGCAAGAAGGAGTCTTTCCATACCAAAAGCAAAGCCAACACCAGGTGTAGCCGGTCCACCAATTTCTTCGATTAAACCATTGTAGCGTCCACCACCACCAACAGTAGCTCCAGCACCTAATTTTGGATCATCAGAAATGATTTCAAAAACAGTATGAGAATAATAATCTAATCCTCTTACTAAATTTGTATCAATAACATAATCAATTTCTAAATCATCTAATAAAGAACATACTTTATCAAAATGATTTTTAGCACTTTCGCTTAAATAATCAATTGTTTTCGGTGCTGTTTTCATAGCTGGATGTTTCGCATCCACTTTGCAATCTAAAATACGTAAAGGATTCTTTTCAAAACGTGCTTTACAATCTCCACATAATTCATCTAAATGATCCCTAAAATGATCTTTTAAAGCTTCACGATAAGCATCTCTTGATTCATTATCACCTAAAGAGTTGATATGAAGTGTGATATTTTGAAGTCCTAATGCTTCTACAACTGTCACTGCCATAAGCATACATTCAACATCTACATAAGGCGATTCAACACCTAACATTTCTACCCCAAATTGGTGGAATTGTCTTTGTCGACCATTTTGTGGTCTTTCATATCTAAACATTGGTCCCATATAATAAACTTTTTGTAGTTTTTCTGGTAAACCATACATTTTATTTTCTACATAAGCTCTTGCAATACCTGCAGTTCCTTCTGGTCTAAGTGAAATATATCTTCCTTTTTTATCTTGGAAAGTATACATTTCTTTAGAAACGACATCACTTGTATCCCCCACAGCTCTGTTAAATAATTCAGCGTGTTCAAAAATTGGTGTTCTCATTTCTTTAACATTATAATTAGCAGCAATTGTTCTTAACAATTGTTCTAATTTAATCCATTTTTCACTTTGTCCAGGTAAAATATCTACCGTACCTCTTGGTGCACTATATCCCATTATTTTTCCTCCTTAAAATATAAAAACGCCCTCATAAGGACGTTTCAACGCGGTACCACCTTAATTCGTATTTTCATACGCACTTTCATCTTAACGCGATTAACGATTACTCTTTTCAAGTAATTCCTCACAAGTGTCCCATAGCTTCCATACAAAGATTTTCACCAGCCATCTTCTCTCTAACTATTTCCACTATTTAATCTTGCTCAATGGATTACAAAGATTATATAAAATAATGACTAAAAAATCAATTCCTATTTCTAGCATCTATAGTATACCACGTTTTTTAATCATTTATGTCTCAAATTTGTCTCATTTTTGTTCCATTTTTGAAAGACGATACTCTTCTACAATAAATTGTGACAGATCTTCTTTTAAACTATGGTTATCATAATAAACAAGACGTATTTTCTTCTTTCTAGCAATATCATTCAATTTTAAAAGATAACTTTCAACAGGTTTTATTTTTTCATTTTGACTATAAACAACAAGAAGCTGATAGAAATCTTCTACCAGCTTTTTGCCAACTTGATCATTATATAAAATATTTATTGCACGACGATCAATCATTATAAATCAATATCACATAAGTTAGAAGCATATCCAATATAACTTGCAGGTGTCATATCTAATAAAGTTTGACGATCTTCATCTGATAAAACATCTAATCCTTTCGCAAATTCCATAATTGCTTCTTGTGAAATATTTTTACCTCTTGTAAGTTCTTTTAATTGATCATAGGCATCAGAAATACCATATTTTCTAAGCATTGTTTGAATTGGTTCAGCAAGAACTTCCCATTTTTCATTTAAGTCAGCTGCAAGTTTATCTTTATTAACAACACATTTAGCTAAACCATTTGTTGTTTCACTAATTGCTTGTAAAGAATAACCAAAAGCTAAACCAATATTTCTTTGACTTGAACTATCTGATAAATCTCTTTGCATACGTGATCTAGGTAATTTGTTTGATAAACCAACACAAATATTATTAGACATATCAACATTTGCTTCTGAGTTTTCAAAACGAATTGGATTGACTTTATGAGGCATTGTACTACTTCCTACTTCTCCTTTTACAGGAATTTGTTTGAAGTATTCCATTGAAATGTATAACCACATATCAACATCAAAATCCACTAACACATTATTGAAATGACGAATACCATCTAAAATATGACATGTATAATCATGGCTTTCAATTTGTGTTGTTAAAGGATTGTAAGTTAACCCTAAATATTCTTCTACAAATTTTTTATTAAGAGTTTGCCAATCTAATTGAGGAAATGCTGTTAAAATAGCACTATAGTTTCCTGTTGCCCCATTAAATTTAGCTTTAATTTTAATATTTTCAATATTTTCAATGCTTGAAGTAAAACGATAAGCATATACTTTAAATTCCTTACCAATTGTAGTTGGTGTAGCAGGTTGACCATGAGTATGAGCTAACATCGCATCATTTTTATGTTCAACAGCCCATTTATTAATAACAGCAGTAAATTCTTTTGCTTTCTTTAACCAAACATCATTTAAACCATGTTTGATCATACAAGCATAAGATGTATTATTAATATCTTCTGAAGTACATCCAATATGAACAAAACTGATTAAATAATCATAACCCATATCTTTTAATTGATTTCCAATGAAATATTCTACTGCTTTAACATCATGTCTTGTAACAGCTTCAATATCTTTGATTGCTTTAAAAGAATCATAATTGAAATCTTTTGAAATAGCTTCGATTTGTCCTAAGTTATCTTTGTCAAATTTAGAAAGAACATCACTTTCTACATTTTCAATTAAAAATTTTAACCATTGAATTTCAACAAAAACACGATATTTCACTAAAGCATATTCAGAAAAATATTCACCTAAAGCATCTTTAATACCTGCATAACGTCCATCTAAAGGACTTAATGTAAAACATTCAAATTGTTGTTTATCCATTCTATTTACCACCTCTAAAATAATTTACACCAGCTTCAAATAATTTTTGATCCATTTCACCATAAACATTTTTAAAACGGTTTTCTCCTTGACGTTCACTATGTCCCATCTTACCAAGAACACGACCATCACGAGAAACAATACCTTCAATAGCATACATTGAACCATTAGGATTGTATGGTGTTTGCATTGTGACTTTACGATTAGGATCAACATATTGAGAGAATACTTGTCCATTAGCGAATAATTCATCAATAACTTCTTTAGGAGCAACAAAACGTCCTTCTCCATGAGAAATAGGAATAACATGAACATCCCCCACATTAACATTAGCAAGCCATGGTGATTTAACAGAACCAATACGTGTATCTACAAATTGAGATAAATGACGACCAATCGTATTGAATGTAAGAGTAGCGTCATTTTCCGACATATCTCTAATTTCACCATATGGAAGTAATCCTAATTTAATAAGTGCTTGGAATCCATTACAAATACCAATCATTAAACCATCTCTATTATCTAATAAATCACTAATTGCTGCTTTTAATCTTGGATTTCTTAAAACTGTTGCAATAAATTTACCTGAACCTTCAGGTTCATCACCAGCAGAGAATCCTCCTGGTAGCATCACAATATTAGCACGTTTGATAGCATTTTCCAATTCATCAATCGATGTTTTTAACATTTCTTCTGTTTTATTTCTAATTAAGACAAGTTCAACCTTTGCCCCTGCTTTTTCAAAAGCACGTTTTGAATCATATTCACAGTTTGTTCCTGGGAATACTGGAATAACAACTAAAGGTGTTTCAATATATTGTTTTGCTTTTAAAGTTGATCTTGTTTTACATTCAGCAACTTTAATTTCTTGTGTAGGTGCTTTTTCTCTTGTTGGATAAACACTTTCTAATGGTGCTTTATTGATTGCGTAAGCTTCTTGAATAGAAATTGTATCCATTCCATAAGAGAATTTTTCACTATCATTTAAAGTAGCCACTACTCTATAATCTAAACCTACTAGATCTTTTTCAGATTTCACTTCAACAATAATATTTCCATAATTCTTTTCAACATAAGAAGCAAGAGTATGATCTCTATTGAAAGCAGCTCCTAAACCATTACCAAAAGCCATTTTACAAACAGCTTCGATTACACCACCGTCTTTAACTGTATATGCAGAATAAATTTTCTTTTGTTTCATTAAATCTTGAATAGCATCATATTGTTTTTGTAAATGATCAAAATCAAAGACTCTAAATTGATCTTTTTTAATTTGAACTTCCGCTAAAATATGTCCTGCTTCTTTTGCTTCTGGTGTCATAACATCATGAACATCACTTGCTGTAATAGCAAAAGAAACAAGTGTTGGTGGAACTGAAATATTTTCAAATGTTCCTGACATTGAATCTTTACCACCAATTGATGGAAGTTTTAATTCTTGTTGAACACGATTAGCTCCAAGTAAAGCAGCTAATGGTTTACCCCAACGTTTTGGATCATCTAATAATTTTTCGAAATATTCTTGGAATGAAAAACGAATTGTATGATAGTTTCCACCCATGGCAACGATCTTAGCAACACTTTCAACAACAGCATACATCGCTCCATGATATGGTGACCATTTAGAAATCTTAGGATTATACCCATAAGCCATTAATGAAGCAGTTGTTGTTTCTTTTCCTAAAACAGGAATTAAAGCAGCCATACCTTCTGTTTCTGTGTGATATGTACGTCCACCATAAGGAGATAAAACTGTACCATTTCCAATAGATGAGTCAAATCTTTCAACAAGACCTTTTTGTGAAGCAACAGATAATCTTGATAATACTTCTTTTGTTGTACCAACAAAATCGTTTCTTTCTTCTTCATCAAAAGGTGTACTTTCAAAGTTTGGTAATTCAACTTCAATATTTTGATAACGTTTTGCCCCTGCAGCATCTAAGAAATCACGAGAAATATTAACAATATCTTTACCCATGTGCTTCATTACTAAACGATTTGTATCTGTAACAGTTGCCACTTGAACAACTTCTAAGTTTTCTTTTGTACATTCTTCTTTAATGAAATCAACATCATAGTCATTGACAACAATGGCCATACGTTCTTGTGATTCACTAATAGCAAGTTCTGTACCTGTTAAACCATCATATTTTTTCAAAACAGCATCTAAATCAATATCAAGCCCTGGAGCAAGTTCACCAACGGCAACACAAACTCCACCAGCTCCAAAGTCATTACATCTAACAACTTTTTCTGAGACCGCTTTATTTCTAAATAATCTTTGAATTTTTCTTTCTTCAACAGGATTTCCTTTTTGAACTTCAGCACCTGCTGTTTCAATAGATTTTACGTCATGTGATTTTGAAGAACCGGTAGCACCACCGTTACCATCACGTCCTGTACGTCCCCCAATTAATAAGACGATTTGTCCATTTTGTGGTTCTAAACGTTTTACTTGTTCTTTTGGTGCAGCAGCCACAACAGCTCCTACTTCCATACGTTTAGCGATATAACCTTCATCGTATATTTCATGAACATAACCTGTTGTTAAACCGATTTGGTTACCATAACTTGAAAAACCATGAGCGGCTTCTTGACAAATTTTTCTTTGTGGTAATTTACCTGGCGTTGTTTCTGCCAATGTTTTTCTTGGATCACCTGCTCCAGTAATACGCATTGATTGGTAAACATAAGCACGTCCTGAAAGTGGGTCACGAATAGCTCCACCTAAACATGTAGCAGCTCCCCCAAATGGTTCGATTTCTGTAGGATGGTTATGTGTTTCATTTTTAAACATTAATAACCATTGTTCATCTCCTTGATTTGTATGAACAGTGATTTCAATAGAACATGCATTAATTTCTTCAGAAACTTCCATATCATCAAGATATCCTTTTTTACGAAGTTCTTTCATTGAAATAGTTGCAAGATCCATTAAAGTAAGAGGTCTTGTTGTATTTACCCCATAAACTGCATGTCTACTTGTTTTATAGCTTTCAATATCTTTTTCTAAGATTTCTTTAAAAGCACCATTTTGAATATCGATATCTGTAATAACTGTCGCAAATGTTGTATGACGACAGTGATCTGACCAATATGTATCTAATACTTTAATTTCTGTTTCAGTAGGATCTCTATGTTCTTCATTTTTAAAGTAATCTTGTGTTACTTTTAAATCATCAAGATTCATAGCCATTCCATTATCTTTTAAGAATTGATTTAATCCTATTTCATCTAAATCATTAAATCCTATTAAAGTTGGCACAGGTTTAATATCAGGTGTTTCATCATTTAAATGTTCTGGTTTTTCTAAAGAAGCAATTCTTTGATCAACAGGGTTAATTAAATAATGTTTGATTTGATTTAAAACATCTTCATTTTTATCAATGTCTACTACAATAAGTTTGGCACATCTTACTTTTGTTGAAGATGTTCCTGTTAGAATTTGGAAACATTGTTCGCATGAATCAGCACGTTGATCATATTGACCTGGTAAAAATTCAATTGCGAAAACAGATTCTTTTTCACTCATTGGAAATGTTTCATCATAAACATGATCCACCATTGGTTCAGCAAGAATTGTATTAATTCCTTGTTGTAAGATTTCTTCACTAATTCCTTGTACATCATAACGATGAACAATACGAAGTGAATGAATCGTTAAACCTAATTGTTCAACGAGGTTGGTTTGAATTTCATGCGCTTCTGTTGCGTATTCTTTTCTTTTTTCTACATAAATTCTTCTTACATTTGTCATAGAGTTCTCTCCTATCTAAGTCCAATATCATGACGATAGTACATACCATCGAATGTAATAATTGTAGCAGTTTCATAGACTTTCGCAAGTGCTTCTTGTAAATTTGCTCCTCTTGCACACACATTTAAAACACGTCCACCATTTGTGACAAGTTTACCATCTTTTAAAGCTGTTCCCGCATGGAAAACAACAATATCATCACTTACTTTGTCAATGTTTTTAATTTCAATTCCTTTATCGTATTTTCCTGGATAACCTCCACTTGCAAATACAAGACAAGCCACATGGTCATCAGACCATTTAACTTCAACTTGATCTAAAGTATAAGTAGCGCAAGCATCCATGATTTCATAGAGATCACTCTCTAAACGAAGAAGGATTGATTGTGTTTCAGGATCACCAAAACGGACATTGAATTCAAGAACTTTTGCTTGATTATTTTCAATCATTAAACCAATGAAAACAACACCACGATAATCCATTTGATCATCTTTAAGTCCTTGCATAAATGGATCAAGAATATCTTTTTTCAAGACTTCATCCATACCTTCTGGTAAAAATGGATTTGGAGAAACAGTTCCCATACCACCTGTATTAGGTCCTTTATTTCCATCAAAGATTTGTTTATGATCTTTTGCTGAAACCATTGGTACAATTGTTTTACCGTCTGTAAAACAAAGTAAAGAACATTCAAATCCTGTTAAGAATTCTTCTAATACAACTTTACTTCCGGCACCATCTAAAGCACCATCAACCATCATTTCTTTTAAAGTAGATATGGCATCTTCTTTATTTTCAACAATGACAACACCTTTTCCAGCAGCTAAACCATCTGCTTTGATTACTAATGGAAAATCAAAGTGATCAACTTCTTTACAAGCTTTTTCAAAGTCTGTGACTTCAACATATTTTGCTGTAGGAATATGATGTCTGACCATAAAATCTTTAGAGTAAGCTTTGCTTCCTTCTAAAGTTGCCGCCTTTTTTTGAGGACCAAAAGCTTTATAACCCGCTTTTTCAATATCATCAGCAAGCCCTTTACATAAAGGAACTTCTGGACCAATAACTGTTAAATCGATTTGATTCTTTTGAATAAAATCAACAATAAATTCATTATCTTCTACTGAACCAGGTACACATGTACCTAAACTTGCAATACCAGGATTTCCTGGTATTGCATAAAGTTCAGTTACTTTTGGACTTTGTTTTAATTTATAAGCAATCGCATGTTCACGACCACCACTACCGATTACAAGAACTTTCATATAAGCCTCCTAGTGTCTAAAGTGTCTATATCCGCTAAATACCATAGGGATATTTTTTTCATTACATAAATCAATTGAATCTTGATCTCTAATTGAACCACCTGGTTGAATAATTGCTTGAACACCTGCATCTGCAGCCACTTGAACACAGTCATTGAATGGGAAGAAAGCATCTGAAGCAAGTACTGAACCATTGAAATCTTTATCTGGATTATTATGAATAGCATTTTCTAAAGCCCATACTCTTGATGTTTGTCCTCCACCAATAGCAAGTGTTACACCATTTTTAACAATACAGATCGCATTTGATTTTACATATTTAACAACTTTCATACCAAATTCCATATCTGTAAGTTGTTCTTTTGTAGGTTGTGCATTTGTCACAACTTTCATTTCATCAATCATTTTTGTATTTAATTCTTGAACTAATACTTTTCCTTCAAGATATTTAATATCATATTTAGCACCACGTGCATCTAAGTTTTTAAGTTTTAAAATACGTAAGTTTTTCTTTTTCTTTAAGATTTCTAAAGCATCATCATCAAAATCTGGTGCAGCTACGATTTCTAAGAAAATCTTATGCATTTGTTCAGCTGTTGCTTTATCGATTTTATAGTTAACAGCAACGATTCCACCAAAGATAGATTGAGGATCAGCTTCATAGGCTTTCATATAAGAATCATAACCTGTATTTCCAATAGCAACACCACAAGGAGTTGAATGTTTGATGGCTGCTGTAACGATTTGATTACCAAATTCTCTAACAAGTGCAACTGCTCCATATAAATCGTTTACATTGTTAAATGAAATTTCTTTACCATGAAGTTGTTCATAATCTAATAAAGATTTTTGAACAGAACTATCTTCATATTTATTTGCTGCTTGTTGAGAGTTTTCGCCATAACGTAAATGTTCTACTTTCTTTAATGAAAGATTTAATGTATCTGGGAATTGATCTCCAACTTGATCTGCAAAGTATCTTGAAATCATTGCATCATAAGCACCTGTCATAGAGAATGCTTTATAAGCAAGATTCATTCTGAAATCAAAATCAGTTGTATCATTTTTAATCGCATCTAAAACATTGTCATAATCTTTTGGATCTGTAACAATTAAAACATCTTTAAAGTTTTTAGCTGCTGAACGAATCATTGATGGTCCACCAATATCAATATTTTCAATCATATCTGGTAAATCTTTACCAGCTTTTAAAGCTTTTTCAAATTCATATAAGTTGACACATACTAAATCAATTGGATGAATACCATGTTTTTTAATTGTTTCAACATGACTAGGTAAATCACGACGATATAAAAGTCCTCCATGAACCATTGGATGAAGTGTTTTAACACGTCCATCTAACATTTCAGGAAATCCTGTCACATCATCAATTGCAATACAAGAAACCCCATTTTCTTGTAAAACTTTCATTGTACCTCCTGTTGATACAATTTCAAAACCTAATTCTACTAATCCTTTAGCAAAATCAACAACCCCATCTTTATTTGTAACTGAAATTAAAGCTCTTTTCATTTAAATTACCTTTGCCTTTCCATCAATTATTTTTATCTTATTATCACAATATAACCCTACAACTTCAGGTAATAATTTATGTTCAATCTCTAACACCCTTTTTTGAATATCATCCGCTGTATCTAAATCCGATATATCACAAGCAACTTGTTTAATAATCGGTCCCCCATCGACAATATTTGAAACAAAGTGCACGGTTGCCCCCGAAACCTTTGCACCACGTTGTAATACAGCTTCATGAACATGCATTCCATACATTCCCGGCCCACAAAAAGAAGGAATAAGAGAAGGATGAATGTTCATAATTTTATTTGGATATGCATCAATTAACTCATCCGTTAAAATTGCTAGATAACCCGCTAAGACAATAAAATCAATATTTCTTTCTTTTAACATCTTTACAATCAAAGCATCATCTTTTTTGACAACCGCTGTTTCAATCCCAGCATCTTTAGCTCTTTGTAAGCCATAAGCCTTTTGACGATTAGAAAGAACAAGAGCGATTTCGCCATTGATCTTTCCTTCGTTTTTGGCATCAATAATAGATTGTAAATCTGTTCCTCCACCAGAAACAAAGACCGCAAATTTTAGCATAGATCCACGCCCTTATCTCCTTCAACGATATTTCCAACAACATAGCATTTGTCTCCTGCATCTTCAATAGCTTTCATTGTTGCATCAACATCTTTTGGATTAACTGCAATTACCATACCAAGACCCATATTGAATGTGTTATACATCATATGTTCTTCAATATTTCCATTTTTTTGAATTAAATCAAATAAAGCTGGTACTGGATAACTATCTTTTTTAATAACTGCTCTTACATTTTCAGGAAGCATTCTTGGAACATTTTCAAAGAAACCTCCACCTGTAATATGAGAGCATCCTTTAATTCTAACACCCGCATTTTTTACATTTTTTAAAGCTTTTACATAAATACGTGTTGGTTCAATTAAAGCTTCTCCTAAAGTTTTTCCTAATTCATCATAGTATACATCTAATGATTCTTTTGTCATTTCAAACACTTTTCTAACAAGTGAAAAACCATTTGAATGAACACCACTTGAAGCAATACCAATTAAAGTATCACCTGACTTAATTGTTGACCCATCAATAATATCTTTTTTATCAACAACACCAACCGCAAATCCTGCTAAATCATAATCATTTTCTGGCATTAAACC
>OJMK01001976.1_pt1 | contig 15131 bp, 10 predicted proteins | sample 1597201 | NCBI WGS metagenome assembly OJMK01 (sample SAMEA2452125, study PRJEB22498) | human gut metagenome | reverse complement strand
CGCCGCACCAGGGTATCCGCCGCCCTGATATTGGTGGGTGTCCCCGCCGTCCTGTTCGTGGGCAGCTGCTACTTTGATCTGAAAAACTACTACCTCATGGCCCTGCTGGTGCTGCTGGCCTGCATGCTGCCCTTCTTCATGGTGTTTGAGGGCCGCAAGCCTCAGGCCCGCGAGCTGGTGATCATCGCCGTCCTCTGCGCTCTGGGTGTGGCGGGCCGCGCCGCCTTCTTCATGCTGCCCCAGTTCAAGCCGGTGCTGGCCCTGACCATCATCTCCGGCGTGGCCTTCGGCGGCGAGACCGGCTTTCTGGTGGGTGCCATGACCATGCTGGCCAGCAACTTCCTGTTCTCTCAGGGGCCCTGGACTCCGTTCCAGATGTTTGCCGCCGGCATCATCGGCTTTCTGGCCGGCGTCCTGTTCCGCAAGGGCTGGCTCCGCCGCAGCCGCGCCGCCCTGTGCGTCTACGGCGCACTGGCCGCCATCCTCATCTACGGCGGCCTGATGAACCCCACCTCCGCCCTGATCTACGGCAGAGAGCTGAACTGGCAGGTGCTGGTGAGCTATTACCTCACCGGCTTCCCTGTGGACTGCGTCCACGCCGCCGCCACCGTGTTTTTCCTCTGGGTACTGGCGGAGCCCATGCTGGAAAAGCTGGACCGCATCAAAACGAAATACGGCCTGGTAGAATAAAAAAGAGGTGTGGCAAAAGGCCACACCTCTTTTTTATGGATGCACTTATGCCACCAGAGCCAGATACCAATCCAGCCCCGTGGTCACGACCACCAGATAAGCGACGTACACCGCCAGCATCAGCACGCCCTGCCACCGCTGGAACCTCCGGCAGACGATGGTGGGGATGATGGCGATCAGCGTTACCACGATGGCCACGGGGAAGTCCAGATAGATGTTCTGGGCGGATACCGGCAGCTTGCCGCCGTACACGAAGGAACAGACCGCCAGAATGAGGGTGGTGTCGATGACGTTGGCGCCGATGACGTTGCCCACGGACATGGACGACTGCTTCTTGATGAGGGACGTGACAGCCGTCACCAGTTCCGGCAGGGAGGTGCCGATGGCCACGATGGTGACGCCGATGATGGCCTCGGACACGCCCCAGGACGCGGCGATGAGACTGCCGTTGCTCACCAGCAGCTGGGAGCCCACTACGATGCAGGCCGCGCCGCCCACGATGCGCAGAATGTTCAGCACAATGGATTTCCTGTCGCTGGCAGGGGCCTCCTCGGTCTCCTCCGCACCGGCGTCCCGCTTGGCGGAGCGGATGTTCTCCGTGATATACAGCAGGAAGATAAGCAGCAGCACCGCCGCCCCTGTGATGGAGAAGCTGCCGCTGCGGGAGAGCAGGAACAGCGCGCACACCGCCGCGATGAGCAGGATGCCCTTGGGCGCGAAGCTCCTTTTATCCACGGCGATGGGCATGAAGATGATGCTGATGGCCAGGATCATGGCGGTGTTGCAGATGACGGAGCCGATGCCGTTGCCGATAGCCATGCCCACCTTGTCCTGTGACGCCGCGATGTAGTCGCCCACCTGAGACACCAGAATGCCGTGTCCCTCCACGGCGGCGATGGTGGACACGAAGATCTCCGGCAGGGTGGTGGCCACGCTGATGATGGTAGCGCCGATGATAAATTTGGGGATGCGGGTGATCTCCGCGGCCCACACGGCGCCGTCCACGAACCAGTCGCCGCCCTTTACGATGAGCACGATGCCCACCGCAAACAGTACATATATCAGAATACTTTCCATATTTTTCCTCCTGCATTCACTTGCCGCGGGCACAAAAAAAGCGCATGGCGCGCTGTCCATGCACAAAAAAACTGCATGCACAATGCCAAGCTCGTACATGAGTCTCATCAATTAAGATATGCCAGGTGCGCAGCACCAGCATGTTGACATACCGCGCCCAATGGCGCCGACTACTCCCTCAATTCAGCTTACTATACCATATTTTCCGAAAAAGTCAACAGGGCATCCGAAAAAGGCAGGAGGGGAGAGGCAAAGCCTCTCCCCTCCTGCCGCGCCAGCCGCTCGCCGAAGAACGTATCGTCGAAGGATCGCTCCACCGGCGTTCCGAACGGCACATAGTCCATCCGGGATCCGCCCGCGCAGCTGCGGATGCCGCGGTGCCCACGGGTCCGGCGGGCAGACGGTGAACCGCCTGCCCGCATACGTCTCCCCGTCCAACGGCCTGACGTCCATCGTCTCACCTTTGTAAATTCGTATCCGTGCGGCCCGTCAGAACGTCAGCCGCATCTGGTGCCACACCACGTTTCCGTGGGTGGACTTCTCGGACACGCCCTCGTCCACGAAGCCGAACCTGGCGTAGTAGTGGATGAGCCGTTCCTTGCACGTCAGCACCAGCCCCTTGCGCCCCTGCTTCCGCGCGTCGTCGATGGCGCGGCGGAGCAGCTCTCCGGCGTAGCCGTGCTGCCGGTACTCGGGCAGCGTGTTGACGCCGAAGATCATCTGCCACGCGCCGTTTTCGTTGTGCAGCGCCGCATTTTCGTACATGTCATCGGTCAGATCCGGCTCGTCCGTGACAAAGCCGTCCACAAAGGCAATGAGCGTGCCGCCGTCGAACATGAGCCAGAAGTGGCCGCTGTAATACCGAAGCCTCTGGGCAAAGTCCTGTTCGGTGGCCGCCTCTGCCGGCGGGAAACACGCCGCCTCCACCGCGGTCACAGCGGCCAGGTCGGACATATCCGCATATCTGATGTTCATCTGAGAGCCCTCCTGTGTTGATTTTGTGGTTTGCGTCTCCATTCTATCACAGCCTGCCGGAAAACGCCACCCGCTCCCGCGTCCCGCGTTTGACCGCCCCCAATGGGCACACCCCGCCCACACGTATCTCGTCATGTCTCCGGTCGCGCACCCCGTAGGGTCCGGCGTCCCCGGCGGCCCGTATCGGCGCACCCTCGAATACCGGTGCACTCTCGTCTATCCCTCCGTAGGGGCCGGCGTCCCCGACGGCCCGTATCGGCGCACCCTCGAATACCGGCGTACTCTCGTCTATCCCTCCGTAGGGGCCGGCGTCCCCGACGGCCCGTTTTCCGTTCTCCGATTGCGGGTTGCACCCGCGTCCTGCATGTATGCCTCCGGTGGCCATATTTCTTTCAACAGCGAAAGAAATATGGAAAAGAACGCCGCCAAAAACCGACGGTTTTTGGATTTCCCTTTCGTCCGATTGTAACTGCGGTGCAAAAAGGTTCCGCACCGGATCGCCTGCACTCCTATCCCCTCTGCCGCTCCTGCGTACCGCGCGAAAACTTTCTTCTCTCGCGCCGTACAGAGGAAGTGCTTTACATCCTACATACTTTTATATTCTGCGGCCCGAAGGGCCGCACTTTTGCCGCTGTTGGCAAAAGCGGGTCGCTCCGGAGAGCGAAATGTCCTCACCCCGCGCCTCCGCACAAAACGATACCCCTCCGGCAGAGCCGGAGGGGTATCGCAGTTCACATGATCTCAAAACTTGTCCTTGTTGAAGATGCGCAGGATCTCGTCGAAGGACTTATCCATCTCGTCCTGGGCCTGCTCACCCTTCACCTCATCCAGCGGCTGCAGCACGGGCTTCTTCTCCGCCTGTGCCTGCGCAGTCCCGCCATTGGAGGTGATGCGCGCCTCCTGCTGCTCCTCGTCGAAGCCGGTGGCGATGACGGTGACACGGATCTCGTCGTCCAGCGTCTCGTCAAACGTGGCGCCGAAGATGGTGAGCGCGTCGGGATGCACGGCCTGCTGCACCAGCGTGGCCGCCTGCTCCACCTCCTCCAGACCGATGTCCATGGAGCCAGTGACATTGATGAGCACGCCCTTGGCGCCGTTGATGGAGGTCTCCAGCAGGGGGGAGGAGATCGCCATACGCGCGGCCTCCTCGGCCTTGCCCTTGCCGGCCGCACGGCCCACGCCCATGTGGGCCAGACCCGCATCCTTCATGATGGCTGTCACATCGGCGAAGTCCAGGTTGATGAAGCCGGTGTCGCGGATCAGATCGGAGATGGACTGCACCGCCTGGCGCAGCACGTCGTCGGCGATCGCAAACGCGTTGGCGAACGTGATCTTCTGGTCGGTGGCGTACTTCAGCCGCTCGTTGGGGATGATGACCAGCGAGTCCACCTTGCTGCGCAGCTCCTCGATGCCCTGCTCGGCCTGGGCCATGCGCTTCCGCCCCTCAAAGCCGAAGGGCTTGGTCACCACACCCACGGTGAGGACGCCCGCCTCCCGGGCGATCTCCGCCACCACGGGAGCCGCACCGGTGCCGGTGCCGCCGCCCATACCGGCGGTGATGAACACCATGTCGGTGCTCTCCAGCGCCTTGGCCATCTGGTTGCGGCTCTCCTCCGCGGCCTTGCGGCCCACCTCAGGGTTGGAGCCTGCGCCCTTGCCGCCGGTGAGCTTCTCACCGATCTGGATCTTATAGTTCGCGCTGGAAGCGTTCAGCGCCTGCTTGTCCGTATTCACTGCCACAAAGTCCACGCCCTGGGCGCCGGAGCGCACCATGCGGTTGACCACGTTATTGCCGCCGCCGCCGACGCCGACCACTTTGATGCTGACGACGTTTTCCGGACCGGTCTCCAATCCAAAAGCCATGTTGGTTCCTCCTGCCACAATTTGTATCGAAAAGACAGTTTCTCTGTGCGTAATTCTATATCTTGTGCTATAACTTATATTTTATTACGGAATGATAGACCCGTCAAGTGTTCCTGCGGAATTTGTCCATCTTTTTCCCGTCAGGAGGGGATAAAGCTGGCCTTCCCGTCCTGCGTCATATCGATGGTGCCCTTTTCATTGGCCTCCAGCTTCTCCACCACTGCCGCCAGATAGTCCAGCTTGTAGTTGAAGTCGGCATCCCACAGGAATTCCACCTGGAACCGCCCCATGTACTGCATGGTGATGCGCGCCGCATCGGACAGATCGATGACCTGCACTTCGTGCAGCATCCCCTTATCGTCCAGCAGCACCAGCATGCTCAGCAGCTGGTCCAGCACGGCCTGCTGCGTGGCGGAGGCCCGTGCTTCGCTGCCTACCTGGGGATTCAGCAGCGTCAGCCCCTCAATCTGGATGTACTGGCTCCATTTGGCAGCGCTGACGGTATCCACGATGTTGCCCTTGTCGCACAGGAGGTACACCGTGCCGTCCTGCTTGATGGCCACAGGGTCGCGGCACTCCGTGATCTGCACCACCAGCTTGCTGGGCAGCACCCGCCGGAACTGCACCGTTTCCACGTAGGGCAGCTGCTGGCGGATGCGCGCCGCCGCATCGTACTTGTTCAGGAAAAACAGGTTGTCGCCCGCCTTGATCTGGGCCGCCGCGGCGATCTGCTCGTTGGAATAGCGGCTGTTGCCGCTGATCTCAATGTCATCGATCCTGAAGAACATGGCCAGCGCAAGGCCGATGGCGCCGCAGATCAGCACGAAGGCCAGCAGCTTATAGAGGAAAGCGAAGCTCCCTTTCCGCCGTTTGCGATTGTACCGTCTGCGTCGCGCCATGCCTGAAACTCCTTACTCCGTATTCTGCCGGACCCTTGCGCCCAGCCCTGCCAGATCGCCGGCCAGGTCCGCGTAGCCCCGCTGTATATGCCTGCACTGATGGACGGCGGAGCGCCCCTCCGCCTGTAGGGCCGCGATGACCAGCGCCGCCCCGCCCCGCAGGTCGGCGGCAAACACATCGGCGGCGTGGAGCCGCTCCACCCCGCATACCACGGCCACCCGCCCCTCCACGCGGATGTCAGCGCCCATGCGCTGCATCTCCGCCGCGTGGCGGTAGCGGCTCTCGAAAATGTTTTCCACAAATACCGTGGTGCCCCGGCTCCGCAGCAGCGCCGCCATCAGGACGGCCTGGCAGTCGGTGGGGAACCCCGGATAGGGTGCGGTCCGCACCGGCGTCACCGCCTGTAACCGCCCCTCGCTGCGCAGCCGGATGTCCGTCTCGCCGCAGTCGATCCGGCACCCCGCCTGCTGTAAGGCGGTGGTCACCGTGGCCAGATGCCGGTAGTCCGTCCCCCGCAGCAGGATGTCCCCGCCGCAGGCCGCCGCCGCGCATAGATAGGTGGCCGTCACGATCCGGTCGGGTATGACCCGATGGACGCACCCGTGCAGAGGCCTGCGCCCCTCCACCGTGATGACGGACCCACCCGCGCCCCGCACCTCCGCGCCGCAGGCGCACAGGAAGTCCTGCAGATCCGCGATCTCCGGCTCCCGCGCTGCGTTGGTGATGACCGTGACGCCCTCGGCGCCGCAGGCCGCCAGTATGGCGTTCTCCGTGGCGCCCACGCTGGGGATGGCCAGCACGATCTGGCCACCCTTGAGATGCCTGCCCTGACAGTACAGCTTACCGCCGCTTTCCTCGATGGAAGCGCCCAGCGTCCTGAGCGCCGCCAGGTGCAGGTCGATGGGCCGCGGCCCCAGCTCGCAGCCTCCGGGATAGCTGAGCTCCGCCCAGCCGCATCGGGCCAGAATGGCCCCCAGAAAGATGACGGATGACCGCATCCGCCGCATCAGCGTCTGGGGGATGTCGCATCGGGTCAGCACACTGCTGTCCACCAGCAGATCCCCGTCCTCCCAGTCCGCTCTGCATCCTAAGTACCGCAGGATATCCGCCGCCGCGTCCACGTCGCTCAGACGCGGACACCGCCGGATGCGGCATGCCCCGCCGCACAGCAGCGTGGCCGCCAGAACAGGCAGTACGCTGTTCTTGGCTCCCTGCACCACCGTCTCGCCGCTGAGCCGGTGGCCGCCCTCAATGGTGATCGACCCCATAAAACCCCTCCCGCCCTTTGATACGCCATTGTATGAAAGGACGGGCTGCGGGTGTGCATGCCCTACCGGACCAGAGCCATCACCGTGTCATAAATACGCTCCGCGGCGTCAGGGATGCCCAGCTGGGCCATGCCCTGCTTCATCCGCGCCTGCGTCTCGGGGCTGCGGAGGATGTCCGCCGCCGCGTCGTACAGCGCCGCGCCATTGGCCTCGCTCTCCAGCAGGACCCTGGCCCCGCCGTGGGCCTCCAGCAGCCGTGCGTTCTTCTCCTGATGGTTGTTGGTGACGTAGGGGGAGGGCACCATGATGGCCGGCATCCCCAGCGCCGTCAGCTCACTGATGGTGGACGCGCCCGCGCGGCAGATGACCAGATCCGCCGCCCGCATCACCGTGGCCATGTTGTAGATGTACTGCCGCACATCCAGATCGGGGCACAGCGCCAGCTCCCGCTGCCGCAGGGCCGTTTCCATGGTCTCCCAGCCGCTCTTGCCCACCGCGTGGACGTGGTGGAAGGGGAAGCCGTTCTCCCGTTCCTTTTCGAACATATCCAGCATGGCTTCGTTCATGTGGCTGGCGCCCAGACTTCCCCAAAAGGATACCACAACCGGCCGCCCGTCGTCAAAGGCCAGATTCTGCCGGGCCTCCAGAGGCGTTTTCTCGAAGAAGTCGCCCCGCACCGGCGTACCCGTCACCATGATGCGCTCAGGGTGCCGGTAATGCTGGCGGCAGTCCTCAAATCCCACCATGATCACATCGGCATACTCCTCCAGCATGCGGGTGGTGAGCCCGGGCACCGAGTTGCTCTCGTGTACCGCCGTGGGGATGTGGGCCCGGGCCGCCGCCTTCACCATGGGAAAGCTGGCGTAGCCGCCGGTGCCCACCACCAGATCGGGCCTGAACTCCCGCAGGATGGCCTTGGCCGCAGGCCCCGAGCGGGCCAGCGCCCCTGCGGCGTGAAGATTGTGGCGCATGGCCTCCGGCCGCATGGACCGGCGGAAGCTGTCCACCTCCACGGCGGCGTAGTCGTAGCCCGCCTTGGCCACCAGCTCCCGCTCCATGCCGTCGGGGGTGCCCACGAACAGCACGGCGGTCTGGGGGTCACGCTGCCGCATGAGCCCCGCCAGCGCCAGCGCTGGGTTCACATGTCCTGCGGTGCCCCCGCAGGTGAAAATGACTCTCATCCTGAAAACTCCGTTTCTGCTTCGATGTTTTGCTTTATTTTGCGCATTTTATAGCGGTTTTCTATCCGTAGGAGCCAGCGTTCCCGACGGCCCGTTGCTCGTTCCTTTCATGCCTCTGGCAGGGATATTTCGCGCTCCGGCGCGACATCCTTTTGCCCGCGGCGGCAAAAGGATGCAAAAACGCCGCCAAAGACCCATGGTCTTTGGAATTCCTTTACGCCGAACGTGATACGACGCAAAAAGGCCCATAAGGAATCGCTTCCGCTCCTATCCCCGCTGCCGCTTCCATGTTCCGCGCGGGTGGCGTGCTATGACAGGCTCCGGTACTCGGCGATAAGAGCCGCTGCCGCTCCCGTGTTCCGCGCGGCAGTGCCTTACTGCGTAGGAGCCGGCGTTCCCGACGGCCCGTTGCTCGTTCCTTTCATGCCTCTGGCAGGGATATTTCGCGCTCCGGCGCGACATCCTTTTGCCCGCGGCGGCAAAAGGATGCAAAAACGCCGCCAAAGACCCATGGTCTTTGGAATTCCTTTACGCCGAACGTGATACGACGCAAAAAGGCCCATAAGGAATCGCCTCCGCTCCTATCCCCGCTGCCGCTCCCACGCACCGCGCGGGTGGCGTGCCATGACAGGCTCCGGGACTCGGCGATAAGAGCCGCTGCCGCCCCCGTGTTCCGCGCGGCAGTGCGCTGGCTTATCGGCGGCGTGTTGGCATGCCGTTCTACAAAATACGCTTCGCAGCAGCGCGTATTCTTTATATTTCGCGGCCCAACGGGCCGCACCTGCACATACCGCCGCTGGCGGCATGTGCGCGATTTGATAATCGCCAAAATCGATAGGACCACGCGCCCCCATTTTGCTTTGCAGGAGCGGTAGCGATAAGAGGATCGCAAGCGATTCGCTGTACGACGATCAGCGCCGTTTTGGATTTCGCGTGGTACGCGGCGGCAGGTTTCCGGCGTACTCCAGCCGCGCAGGAAGGCTTGAAACCTGCGGTTTCAAGCAGACCTTTTGGTCACTTTTGGGGCTGTGGCCAAAAGTGACCCGCGCTCGGGGGCGCGGAACCCTCTCCTGCCGCTGTTGGGAGAAATGGGGCCGCCGGAGGCAGGGATGAAAATTCTCGATCCCTATACCCACCGCAATTATCTGACAGAAAAATACGCTATGTTGTCAAAAATCGCCCGTTTACCCCGCCTTGGGCGCGGGGATCTGCCGCGACACACTGAGCACCATGCCCATCTCCACCAGCTGCAAGCACAGCGCCGTGCCGCCATAGCTGAAGAACGGCAGGGAGATACCGGTGGTGGGCACGAAGCCCGACACCACCGCGATGTTCAGGAAGGTCTGAAGGGCCAGATGGGTCATGATGCCCACCACCAGCAGCGCGCCGAACCGGTCGCGGGCGTGGAGGGCGATCCAGAAGCCCCGCAGGATCAGCAGGGCGAAGATCAGCATAATGACGCAGGCGCCGATAAGCCCCAGCTCCTCGCATACCACGGAGAAAATAAAGTCGTTGTACTGCTCGGGCAGGTACAGAAACTTCTGGCGGCTTCGCCCCAGCCCAACGCCCAGCAGACCGCCGGAGCCGATGGTGATCAGGCTCTGCGCCAGCTGATAGCCGTCGCCGGAGTAGTCCAGCCACGGGTCGTGCCACATGGCGATGCGGGCAGAGCCGTACTTGATGACGCCGCTTTCCGCCAGCTTGACAAACAGAAGGCCTATGGCGCCCACGCCGCCGATACCGGCGGCCACCAGCCAGCCCTGAATACCGCCCACGATCATCAGCACCGCGCCGGTACACAGGATCAGCACCGTGCCGGACAGATGGGGCTCCAGCATCATCAGAACGGAGATGATGCCCAGCAGCGCCACATAGGGCACGATGCCCTGCCGCCACGTCAGCATCTTCTCCTTTTTCTTGGAGATGGTATCGGAAAAGTAGACGATGACCGCCAGCTTTGCGATCTCCGACGGCTGGAACTGGAACACGCCCTTGATGCCCAGCCAGCGGGTGGCGTTGTTGGCGGTGATGGCCAGTGGGTTGTGGGGGATGATGACCAGGATCAGCAGGAACAGCGCCAGACCCACCAGCATGCGGGACGCGCCGCGCCAGCGCTGATAGTTGATCTTGCCCACAACGAACATGCCTGCCAGACCGATGACGGCAAACAGGGCCTGCCGCTTGAAGTAGTAGGTGCCGTCGCCGGTGTCGTAATAGGCGCGGGGAAAGCTGGCGGAGAACAGCATAATGAGTCCGATCACCGTCAGCAGCAGCGTCAGGATCAGGAAGGGCAGATCCATGGACCCCTTGGCGGCCTGCGTGTGCTTTTGCTCTGTTTGGCGCATGCGGGCCTTCATGGCCTTCTGGGCCTGATATTCTGCACGGGTCACGGCTGTCCCTCCTTCCGGAATTTCATGTTGGTACTTCCTCATGAACTTCATGAGGAACGAAAACCCGCTTCATGATGAACTTCCTGATGGAAGTATTTTCAGAAGCTGAAGCGCTGGTACACGGCGAAGTAGGCCAGCAGGCAGAACAGTGCGCTGACGGTGGAGAACACCGCCACGATCTTAGTCTCCTTCCAGCCGCACATCTCAAAGTGATGGTGCAGCGGCGCCATTTTGAAAATGCGCTTGCCGTGGGTGAGCTTGAAATACGTTACCTGGATGATGTCGGACAGCGTCTCACAGATGTAAACGATACCCACCAGCAGCAGCACCAGCGGCATGTCGTAGGCGAAGGCCAGTGCCGCCACCGCGCCGCCCAGAAACAGGGAACCGGTGTCGCCCATGAACACCTTGGCGGGGTAGCGGTTATACACCAGAAAACCGCACAGGCCGCCCAGCATGGCGGCGGAAAACGTGCCCAACTGGGCGAAGCCGGGCCAGATGATGGCCATGACCGTGAAGAAAGCGGCCACGGGAATGGTGACACTGGTGCTGAGACCATCCAGCCCGTCGGTGATGTTGACGGCGTTGACGGTGCCCACGATGACGAAGGCGGCGAAGACAAGGTACACCGACCACGGCAGCACCACATGGGTGTTCCAGAAGGGGATATACAGATTGGGACTCAGCATCCCCTCGTACCGCATGAGGCACAGGAACGCCACCGCCGCCGCCAGCTGCAGCACAAACTTCTGCAGCGCCGTCAGACCGGTGTTGTGGTGGTGCTTCACCTTCTGATAGTCGTCAATGTAGCCGATGAGGCCGAATACCAGCGCAAAGAGATAGACGTACAGGTGGGCGAAGTCGCCGCCCGCCATATGCTTCCAGCCCAGAGCCACGATGGTGATGCCGATACCGATAATGAACATCAGGCCGCCCATGGTGGGGGTGCCCTGCTTGGTCATGTGCCAGGTGGGGCCGATCTCCTTGATGGACTGGCCGGCCTTCAGCCGCACCAGCGCCGGTATCAGCAGCTTGCCGGCGATGACGGTGATGACAAAGCTGACCGCCACCGGCAGCACGATCTCCAGAATTCCCATAATGATTCGCTCCTTCCCGCCGCGAAAGGGCGCGGCGGCTCTTGTGATTTAGCCCTGCTTTTTCAGGTAGTCCGCCACGATGACCCGCTCATCCATGGGGTAGTGGACGTGGTTGATCTCCTGATAGTCCTCGTGGCCCTTGCCGGCCAGGATGATGACGTCGCCGCTCTGGGCGTGATCCATGGCGTAGTGGATGGCCTCCACACGGTCGGGGATGGCCACGTAGGGCGTGTCGGTGTCCCGCATGCCCGCCAGAATGTCGTCGATGATGGCCTGCGGCTCCTCGGTGCGGGGGTTGTCGCTGGTGACAATGACGAAGTCTGCCAGCCGCGCGGCGATGCCGCCCATGACGGGGCGCTTCGTCTTATCCCGGTCGCCGCCGCAGCCAAACAGCACCACGGTACGGCCCTTGGCAAAGCCGTTCACCGACTCCAGCACATTCTCCAGCGCATCGGGCTTGTGGGAGTAGTCGTTGAGAATGGTGTAGTCACGGCCGGGGGTGGGGATGATCTCCATGCGGCCCTTGACGCCGTGGTTACGGGCCAGCGCGTCGGCGCACTCCGCCAGCGGGACGCCCAGATTCCAGCAGCAGGCCATGGCATCCAGCGTATTATATACCGTGAACTGGGCGGGGATGCCCACCTGCACGTGGGTCCAGTCGGTGTCGGCCTCAGCGTCGAACTCCACGCTGCCGGCGTGGAGCCGGACGGACTTGGCCTTCAGATCCGCATCGGCGTGAATGGCGTAGGAGAACAGCCAGGGGCACTGGGCGTGGGCCAGAAGGCGCTGATGCCATGGGTCGTCGGCGTTGTAGACGCCCACATCGCAGCGGTCGAACAGGATGGCCTTGGCGTCGCAGTACGCCTCCATGGTGTGGTGGAAGTCCAGATGGTCCTGACTGAGGTTGGTAAAGATACCCACGGCGAAGCGCACGCCATAGACACGATCCAGCGTCAGGGCGTGGGAGGAGACCTCCATCACCACATGGGTGCAGCCGGCATCGGACATCCGGCGGAACAGCTTCTGCAGCTCGAAGGACTCCGGCGTGGTGCGCTCCGTGTGGAGGACTTCGCTGCCGATCATGTTCTGAATGGTGCCGATGAGGCCCACTTTGGCACCGGCCTTCTGCTCCAGAATACTCTTGATGAGGTAGGTGGAGGTGGTCTTGCCGCTGGTGCCGGTGACGCCGATCATGGTCATCTCGCGGGAGGGGTGGTCGAACCAGTTGCAGGCGATCACCGCCAGAGCGCGGCGGGAGTCCTCCACAACTACGTAGGGAATGTCGCAGTCGGGTGCATGCTGGCAGACAACACAGGCCGCGCCTTTTTCACGGGCCATGGGGATGAAGCGGTGGCCATCTGTCTCGGCGCCGGTGATGGCCACGAACAGCCCGCCCTCCGCCGTCTGGCGGGAGTCGTAGCAGACGTCGGTGATGTCGGTGTCCATATCGGCGGTGGCGGCCAGAACAGTGAGGCCCTTTAGCAGTTCGTTCAGTTTCATGGGAAAGCTCTCCTTTACGGCAAAGTACAGTACCTTCCATTATAGCAGGCAGGAATTGCGCAGAAAAGGGAAATCTGTGCGGTCTGCTGGGAAGTTCGTGCGGAGTTTAATCCGTGACGGAGGTGTCGCCCAGCTGGACGGTGATGACCGTACCGGCCTCCACCTCGGTGCCCGCCTCAATGGACTGGGACAGCACGCGGACGGCGGAGGACTCGCTGCCGGTGGTACCGGAGAAGCGGATGAACAGCCCCGCGCCGGTGGCGGCGGTGTTGGCCTCGGAGGGCGTCTTGCCGATGAGGTGGGGCACCGTACACTTGGCGGTGGACTTATCCGCGCCGGCGTACAGGATGACGGCAGATTTGCCGGGGATGATGGCGCCGCCGGCGGGGGTCTGGTCGGTGACGGTGTCGCCGTCGCCGTTGATCTTGCAGCTGAGGCCCCGTTCGCCCAGCTTGGTCTTGGCCTCCTCCACGGACATGCCGATGACATTGGGCACGGTGGTGTCCATGCCCAGCAGCTCCTCGGCGGAGTAGCTGGGCTCCACGCCCAGATAGGGCAGGACCTCGGACATGATGGAGCTGGCGGTGGGGGCCACCATGTTGCCGCCGGACACATAGGTGCCGGTGGAGCGGCTGGGGGTATCCAGCGTCAGGAGCATGATGACCTGGGGATCGTCGGCAGGGGCGAAGCACAGGAAGGATACCACCACGTCGCCGGTCTGGCCCTTATCGGCCGTACCGGTCTTGCCGCCCACGCGGTAGCCCGCCACCTGACCGTTTTTGCCGGTGCCGCTGGCCACCACGTATTCCAGACACTCCCGCACGGTGGCGGAGGTCTCCTCGCTGACCACCTGGCGGATGGGGGCGCTGTCGTGCTGATAGGTGACGCTGCCGTTGGAGTCGGTGATGCGTTCCACCAGATAAGGGGTACGCAGGTAGCCGCCGTTGACGCAGGCGGCCTGCGCCGTGATGAGGGCGATGGGAGTGACGTTGAAGTTCTGGCCGAAAGCGTAGCAGGCCAGATCCAGCTGGGTGAAGCTGGCGGGATCGGCGAAGATGCTGTCCGCCTCGCCGCCCAGGTCGATGCCGGTGCCTTCCATGAGGCCGAAGGATCTCATGTACTCGTAGAACGCGGTGTTGCCCAGCTTCAGGCCGTAGGAGATAAAGGCAGGGTTGCAGGAGTTCCCCACGGTCTGGACCAGGGTCTGCAGGCCGTGACCGGCCTTGTTGGAGCAGTGGATGGTCTGTCCGGAGATGGTGACAAAGCCGCTGCAGTTGACGGTGGTGTTCTTGTTGATGACACCCTCCTCCAGCGCGGCGGCCAGCGTCAGGATCTTGAAGGTGGAGCCGGGCTCGTAGGTGTCGTTCAGCGCCTTGTTGCGCCACTGGAGCAGCTGCATCTCCGCCAGCGTGTTCTCGCCGCGGGCGATGCGCTCCTGCAGGGTCTGGTCCTGCACGGCGGAGAAGTCATTCAGGTCATAGTTGGGGTAGGAGGCCATGGCCAGGATGCCGCCGGTGTTGACGTCCATGATGATGCCTGCGGCGCCGTTGGCGGCAGCGAACTTATCGGCCATATTCTCCAGACCCTTTTCCAGATAGTACTGGATGGTGGCGTCCAGCGTCAGCGTCAGGTCGCTGCCGTTCTGGGCGGCGAAGTACTGTTCATAGGCGTACATCATGTCGTTGCCGGCGTTGTCCTTGGCGGACACCACCAGACCGCTCTGACCCTCCAGCTCCTGCTCGTAGCGGGCCTCCAGCCCGTACAGGCCGGTGTTGTCGTCGCCCACGAAGCCGATGACATGGGAGGCCAGGGAGCCGTAGGGATAGTAGCGCTTGGCATCGGCCACCAGGTGGACGCCCACGATCTTGTTCTCGTTGATATAGGCGCGGACGGCGTCGGCAACCTCCTCGTCGGCGCGGAGCTTGATCAGCTCGTACTGGGACTCGGTGTTGTCCATGCGGCGGCGGATGGCGGAGGCGTCGCCGTCCAGTATCTCGGCCAGACCCGCAGCCAGGGAGTCCTTGGTCCAGGTCACGGGATCGTCCTTGTCATTGACGGCGCGGTCGATCTCCAGCGGGGAGAGAATGACGGTCTCGGCGCTGGCGGAGATGGCCATGATGTTGCCGCTGCGGTCGTAGATGGTGCCGCGGGAGGCGGTGACCACCGTGCGGCGGGTCTGCTGGTTCACGG
>OJMK01001974.1_pt1 | contig 15139 bp, 9 predicted proteins | sample 1597201 | NCBI WGS metagenome assembly OJMK01 (sample SAMEA2452125, study PRJEB22498) | human gut metagenome | reverse complement strand
TTCTTCTGTGTAAGGTAATAAACAAAGAGCAATGCCACCCAGAATTTTTCGATGTTGATGCCCAATGCCTGTAACGAACGAATTACTGACGTGTTCTCCAAGAACTGCTTTTTGGTAAAAGGGAATTTCGACATATCCAGTTGTCCGTCCCTATGCGGTACGATAAAATCAATTGTGCAAGCGGTATCGACTTGGTATTCCTTTCCGTCCTCCTCGATTTCGTATGCAGGGAACATTCGGTTCCCGATGCTATGCACATATTCGTAAATCTCCATAATGCAGATAGTTTAAGGTTATTTTCAAAGGTAGCGAATTTTCTTGCAAAATTTCTTGAAAATATTATGTTAAATATTTGGATTTAGATAAAATGCTTTATACCTTTGCATATCATTTCACAGACAAGGGTAATTCTTGTTTCTTCCATAGAAAATATGTTATAGGACGGATAAGGATGGCATTATATGCTGTCCTTGTCTTTGGTCGATAGTCGCATATTTTTTGTATCGGAAATGAAATTCCCTTATAAAAAGATATTTCACACACAGAAAAAATGCGGTGAAATCCTTTACCACATTTTTTGAGTGTGAAATGAAGATTTCCTATAAAGAATGTATTTCAGAATCAGAAAATGTGGAAGATTCCAATTAAAGAGATAGTAGGTTTTTGAATGATGGAATAGACAGTTGCTCAAATCTGTCCTATGCAAACTGCTCAAAAGTGTCCTATATATACATTACCTACTTATACACTACCTATTAAAGTCGTACCGACCATGTACTACCACATTAAAGACCGCAGGTGATTCGATAACCGTAAACAGGCCAAAGAACATTACGGCATTGCCTGCTTCCGTAAACTACTGCACTTAAAAGAGATTATATTTACGAACAATCAAAATTCCATTGCTAACGATGAATTATACCGTAATCCCCAAATCAATCGTGAACTTTCAGACGGGCAACAGTAAGCCTATTGATATTTACGTGTGAGCAACCATTAAATATTGCTCCAATCACAAGACCAACATATCCCATATAACAGAGGAAAAACTATCCTTACTGACGGAATTGGATGAACGGACCATACGACGGAGCATTAAACGCTTAAAGGATGCAGGTTATATGACCGTGCAGACTACCATTAAAGAAGATGCAGACAGAGGATTTATAAAGCGAAATTCCTACTATATAAAGCCAGAAAAGAGCAACTATTTCTTCCTCGATAACAGTTACTTTAAGAGGAACTATCCCGCCAAGATTGCAGGGTTTCTGCTCTTATTAAAGGCAATATGCCTTAATAATACGGATACCATTCAATGAAGTATATCCCAAATTGCAAAGGGTATCGGATTATCAAGAAACACGATAACAGCTCTCATTAAAGAATGTCAGCAATTAGGGCTTATAAAGCCTATTTCTAATGGCTACGAACTGACAGCAGGCTGTTTTATCAATTCCTCTGTTAAAAAGACCAATGCAGGGATTTATAAGGAGCTATGCGAGTTCTGCAAGATGAAAGGTGTTGCCGCTCCCAAGTGGGATAAACGAGCGATGTCCGTACTGCTTACCAAGTATAATGCAATAGGCTTATCGAGAACAGAGCCAATAAGCATAACCTACCAACTCGATAAACGATGCAAGAACCTGCCCGAAAAGGTATCGTTGGCCTACTTTATAAAGGCACTCGATATGCAGGAGCAATATAGAGCAGTAACAGAACAGGCCAAGCAAAACGAACTGAATAACGAAACATTCAACGGTTTTGCATTTGAATAAATAGCCAGCAAATAAATAATTCTTATACAGCCCTCAATGCTTATGCACAGGGGCTGTTTTAAAGGAGTGATTCATATTTGCACTTTTTTCGTATATTTGCAATCATAAAGCCTTTGCCATATATGAAACCTATTATAAAATATAGAGGTGGTAAATCTAAAGAGATTTCACTACTCACCCCTTATATCCCTAAATATGCAGGGAGATATATAGAGCCTTTTTTAGGTGGTGGGGCTATGTACTTTCATCTAGAGCCTTCTAATGCTATTATTAATGATATTAATAATAAACTGATGGCATTTTATAGAGGCGTACAACAAAATTATCTGGAACTGAAAAAAGAGCTGTTTGAGATAGAGAAGGTATATGCCATTAATCGTGCTGCCTTTGATGCTCTCAAAAAAAAGCATCCCGAAGAAAGGGTAACGGATGGAAATGAATCTCTTTATTATTTCCTAAGAGATATGTATAATGATTTAATCCCTTCTACTTATTCTGCTGCCACTCTTTATTACTTTATCAATAAAACGGCTTATAGTGGAATGATAAGGTATAATTCTAAAGGAGAGTATAATGTACCTTATGGGAGATATAAAAATTTCAACACAGGCTTGATCACTGAGGCGCACCATCGATTATTGGCTAATACCGAAATATTTACAGGTGATTATACTCGAATATTTGAGATAGCCAATGAGGATGATTTCATGTTTTTAGATCCCCCTTACGATTGTATTTTCTCTGATTATGGGAATGATGAATATAAGGATGGATTCAATGAAGCTAACCACGAAAAACTTGCGGCTGATTTCTTTAATCTAGGTTGCAAAGCTCTTATGGTAATTGGAGCAACACCTCTTACCAGAGAATTGTATAGAGGAAATATTATTGCAGAGTATGGTAAAAACTACTCTGTAAATATACGGAATAGATTTCAAGCTGGGGCTACTCATATAATAATAACAAATTATGGCAATCCTCAGGAGTAAACCGATTAACGGTAAAACACTTTTCTTTACGACTTCTCCTAGAACACCCTTTAAAGTATTACCAGAAATAAAACTTCTGGTAAATAAGATGGAAGGAGAAGTCTGGAATCCCGAGACACAAAGGAAGTTCTATCAACTATTGGTTGATAATGATTTTTTTGAGGGAGCCGACTCTAAAACTCCTGCTTTATCTGCCAGAGATAGAATCAACAGAATTCCTAAAGCTCTAGGGTTAATCACCCTTCCTACAATTGGTTATTCTGATGCTGGTAGAGAATTTGTAGAATCTGAAAATAATAAGGAAGAAATATTATTAAGGCAACTCCTAAAATTTCAATTACCTTCACCATACCATCCTTTAGGAAAATCTGCTACCGATTATAATGTAAAACCTTATTTAGAGATTCTAAGGCTCATCTATGATTTAGATGGGTTAGCTTTTGATGAGCTTCAAATATTTGGCATGCAGTTGGTAAATTATACCCGATATGAGGAAATAATAACCAAGATTAAGGATTTTAGAGTTAGAAAAGAAGCTTATAAAGGAAGATATAAGGAGTTTAAACAGCAGATATTTTATGCAGAGACTAGAGAAATATATTCCAAAGAGATAACTACAGGACATATAAAGACCAGAGAAAGTAAAACTACTACAGTTAACGATTTCTTAAATAAGAAAATAAGGAATCTTAGGGATTATTCTGATGCTGTAGTTAGGCATTTAAGAACCACAGGTATAATAAATGCTACAGCTATAGGTAAAACTTTATCAATAGCTCCAGAAAGGAGAAAAGATGTAGAGTTCATTTTATGTACAGTGGCTAGAGAACCTGTCTTTATCTCCGATTTGGATAAATACCAGAAATATCTCTTTAATCCTACTATCCCGACTCTCCTCACTGATGATAGGGCAAAGATTATTGAGAAATTATCAGCGGAATTTGGATTAACTCCAGATTCTAGCTTTAGCCTTAATCAATTAAAGGGGATACTATATAAGAAAATAGAAGAAAGACGCTCGCAGAGAATAGCCGCCAAGGTAAAGGATATAAAGGATTATAAGTTATATAATGACATAGAATCTACCTTTAACACTATGAATAGCTCGTATGAACCATCTTTATTTTTTGAATGGAACACTTGGAGGGCTATGACTATGTTAAATGGAGGCGATATTAAAGCGAATCTAAAGTTTGATGATGAGGGTAACCCGATGAATACAGCCTTAGGTAATATGGCTGATATAGTTTGCAATTATGGGGATTTTGATGTAACTGTAGAGGTTACTATGGCTAAAGGCGCATTGCAATTTAAGATGGAGGGAGAGCCTGTTCCTAGGCATATTGGGCAACTAAAGGAGAAAACAAATAAACCTACATATTGCTTTTTTATTGCTCCCACTATCAATCCTGCTACAGTAGCTCATTTCTATACTCTATATATTTCTAACATTGCTATGTATGGGGGTAAATGCTGTATTATCCCTTTAACTCTAGAAACATTTAGAAAGATGCTAAAGACTGCTGTAAATGCCAAACAAAAACCTAATCCTTCTGATATTAAGAAACTCTTTGATGCCTCTAAAAGATATGTTAAAGAGTGCTTTATAAACGGTGGTACAGAAAACGACTGGTATAGCAAAATTACTGAAACTGCGGTTAATTGGTTATCTGCTTAATTCATGAGATAAGCTATTATTTACTTTACCCTCAATTAATATTCAGCCCTTGTGCGTAAGCACAAGGGCTTTTCTTGTTTAATAAGAGATTGACATATTTTGCGGATTATTCCATTTATATAAACGCTTCAAATTATGTTACCTGTATTTCTTCTGCTTTTTCTCTTTATTGGGTGTGCCGTAGGCACTCACTCAATAAGCCCAAGATTATAAAAATTGCATATATACTGCCCACGAACAGATACATGAATCAAATCCCCCCTCCCCCTATTTGGTTTGGAAAACGAAATTCGGGGAGGGATTTTTTATGGTAGATTATCGAGAAAAATTGCAGAACGAATACAAAAGCCGCAACTGGAGTGATTAGTTTAATCATTTACTAATCATCTAATTTGTAGAGTTATGCAATTGAGACAATCCATGCGCCGTGCAGCCAAGATGCGGCTTGCGCTGGCGGGAGCTTCAGGTTCGGGCAAAACCTATTCGTCGCTCCTTATCGCTTACGGAATGACAGGCGACTGGTCTAAAATCGCCGTCATCGATTCCGAGAACTGCTCGGCTGACCTTTATGCCCATCTGGGCGGTTATCAAGTCCTCACGCTCGAAAACTATGCCCCCGAAACCTACATCGAGGCCATTGGCATCTGTGAGCAGGCAGGAGCCGAGGTAATCATCATCGACAGCATTTCCCATTGCTGGGATTATCTGCTGGATTTCCATGCCAACCTGCAAGGCAATTCCTTTGCCAACTGGGCCAAGGTTACACCCCGTCAGAACGCCTTTATCCAGCGGATTCTGACATCCTCCTGTCATGTTATCTGTACGATGCGTTCTAAACAGGATTATGTGCTTTCGGACAAGAACGGTAAGATGGTTCCAGAGAAAGTGGGCTTGAAAGCCGTACAGCGTGACAACGTGGATTACGAGTTTACCGCAGTTTTGGATATAGCGATGAACCACAAGGCCACCACATCCAAAGACCGCACGGGACTGTTCACGGGGCGTCCCGAATTCCTCATCACGCCTGCTGTGGGGCAAGCCATCCTCAAATGGTGCAATATGGCACAGCCTGCACAACCGAGTGTTCAACCTCAAACTCCTTACAACCATGTACCCAGCGTTTCAGCCTAATGCAGAATTTGCCGTCGGTCTGAACTCCGACAGTCCTTTCCTCGATAACCCTGCCACAGAGGTGGCAACGACCGTAGAGGAACAACCTGCCCAACCTGCAACGACAGGTGTTGTCGTTCCTTTGGGTGTGCGGCATAACCGCCATTTTATCGAGGCTAACACCAAGCCCGTCGATATAGCCCATTTGAGAGAGGATTGCGTCGTTCCCGTATTCAGCAAGGACAACGAGGTGACCATCTCCCACCAGAGCTTTATCGAAACGGTATTAGGTGCTGCACACCGCATGTTCCCGCAGGAGGTAATCGACGCTCCCGATATAGTCGTGTCCCATATCATCAAGGGGCGTATTCCAGAGGCTATCCACAAACCCGTGAATCAGCTCTTGGAAACCGACAAGACCATCTATTACGAACGGATGGCTTTCTGTTTCGAGATACCTACGATTTACGAGGATGTGGCAGGGAACAGGCTGAACCTTTCGATAGGAGGAGTAAGAGCCTACAACCACGAAAACCTCTATTCCAAAAAGACGGTGGAGAAATTCAAGGTCTTCATCGGGTTCAAGAACCTCGTGTGCTGTAACCTCTGTGTATCGACGGACGGATTCAAAAGCGAACTGCGGGTGATGGGCGTGCAGGACTTGTTCGATGCCACCTTGCGCCTGTTCCGAGAATACGATGCCGAACGTCATGTAAAGCGGATGGCCTCGATGCAGGAACGACACCTTACCGAACACCAGTTTGCACAGCTTATCGGCAAGACACGGTTGTATCAATACCTGCCCACGGCCGAAAAACGACAGCTTCCCGCTATGGAGTTTACGGACTGCCATATCAACGCGGTAGCAAAGGCGTACTACACAGACGAGAACTTCTCACGAGGGGACAATCCAGAGATTGACCTTTGGAGAGTTTACAACCTCTTTACGGGAGCCAACAAGTCGAGTTACATAGATACGTTCCTCGACCGTTCGCTGAACGCTACCGAACTGATCACGGGTATAGGCAGGGCCATTGAAGGCGATGCCCAGTACAGGTGGTTTGTGGAATAGATAAGAAAGCACATCAGACTCTTTAAATTTTATGAGTTTGATGTGCTTTTAATATTTAATCTTGTATCTTTGTTCTACTGAATAAATACTGAACATATGATTGACCCTCATCGGAAAATAGTTGCATTTATTGACGAATTTGGTGATTCTGGATTGGATATCAAAAAAGCAAACACTTCATCCCATTTTATTGTTACAGCTATTATTATGGATGAAGATAAAATTCCAGACGCCGAACGTAGAATAGAGGAAATACGTACTAAATATTTTCAAACTGCAGAAATTAAGTCTTCAAGTGTTAAAAATAAACAACCAGATAGAAGAATTAAAATTCTGACCAGTATGATGGATATAGATTTTGCGATATTCTCGATTGTTATTGATAAGAGTAAATTAGTGTCAGAAGGGTTCAAATATCATAATTCATTTTTCAAATTTTGTCATCGTTTAGTACATACTGAATTATATAAGGCATATCCAAATTTGAAAATTGTTGCTGATAATCACGGAGATAATAAATATATATTGAGTTTTATAAAATATGTTCAGAAGCAACAATTTGGAGGTGATCTATTCAATCAATCATCATTTATATTTGATGATAGTAAATCCTCGAAATTAATCCAAATAGCAGATTTTATAGGAGGTACAATTGCAAAAGGACGCGATAAAACGGTTTTATCCCCTGATGCCCCTCGATTTTATGATATTATTAAAAATAAAGTAATTGCAATTAAAGAATGGCCCAATAATTATCCGTCATATACTTATGAGCCTCAAAGTTATAATGAATTCGATTCTGTAATTGCTGAATATTCGTTACGGGCAGCAGAAAAATACATTGAGCGATATAAAAAATCGAAAGATATTGATACTCGTAATAGAATGATATGTTTGCGCTATATGTTATTTTATTTTCGAAATATTGAGCCAGATAAATATATTCCAACGAAAGAATTGATGAATAGAGTGAAAATGGAGAGTCAAAATAAAATGGCTATGCAAAAATTTCGTTCTGATATTATTGCTAAAATGCGTGATGATGGCGTCTTAATAGCAAGTTCATCAAAAGGCTATAAAATACCTATGAATGTAAATGATATTTATGATTTTGTGAATAGAAGTAATAATGTTGTAGCTCCATTAATTAGCCGTGTTTTATCTGCCAGACAACAAATTTTATTAGCGACTCAAAATCATGTTGATATATTAGACCAGCAAGAATATGCCAATTTAAGAAAATTGATAAATTAGTTTTTTGCTATTCTATAAATACCCTTGCTGTTTCACGACGGCAGGGGTATTCTCTTTTACAGAACAACAAAGCGGATAGATACTTAATAAGTTCGATAAGTGTCTGAAATAACGACTATTGTATTCTGTAATGTCATCACTCTTGTAGAAATATGAACTTTATGCAGACAGGAACTCGATAATCGTTTGTATTTGACTGATATAACGTGCATTTTGAGGGCTTATACAGGCGTAAAGTCGAGAACAAAGCCTACTATCCCAATAAGCAAAGAACAAAGTTTACTTTCCAGTCGTATCGCTGTTGGATTGCAATTTTGTTTTGGCGAAATTTGTATCTGCAACAACCTCGAAAAAAGAGGTGCAAGGCCGTTGCATTTCCGACGATTGTTTTCTACTTTTGTGGAAGACATATTGAATTACGGAAGTGTAACTTTATTCTCGTGTGACGAACGTAGGAAATTCCAAGCACAATAGAGAGAATAAGTGGCATTGCCCTCCCGTCGTATCTTCACGATACAGGCGCGGGGTTGTTGCTTATTTTATCTATTGGGTTTCCTACGACCTGTCGCACTAAAATAAGTCAGCAGCCCTGCGCTTTCTTTTTTTACTAATCACATCTGGGGGTTGGATGTATATAAATGATGAATTATGTTCCCACCCTGTCGGCTCAATGAGCGAAGTCAAGCTATCGTTACGAATTTACATCGTAACATTAAGGCAAGTCCTGCATTTCAACATTTAACGGTGAACCTCAAATCGGAACTATTGAGTTCGGGATGTATGGCCATAGAAATATCCAATCAAGGCCAGCCCGTAAATCTGTTTATGTTTTGTCCTGATGGAGCAGGAGATATAGGGTCGGTTGCTATCTATGGAAATCGTTTAAAAGAACATTATACCACGATTTCAAAATCGCGCAACATATTCGGACTGCCTGTAACCGAAATAAGTATGGATGGTGGTTGGTCGGATTTCGTGGATATTCAAATTGGCAAATATTAGCATTTCGAATAACGATTATGAAAAAAATAGCCTTATTTACGCTGGTTGTACTGATGATTTGTGGTTGCTCTGAAGGTGGAAATGAAATCGACAAACAAAATCCAAAAGAAGATACCATCGAACTTAGTCAAAACAAATTATCTTTTGATATTAGCAGAGAAAAGCAATCCATTTATGTTTATAGCAGCCGTGATTGGACGTTGACAGGTGGCGCCCCGTGGTGTACGCCCTCCCAATCTGATGGTAAAGACTGGGACGAGGTAACCTTTATGGTAATGGAAAATAATGAAAAGAAAGAACGGAGCACGACATTCTTGTTTTCTTGCGGGACTGCAAATGAAACCCTTACAATAACACAACGCCATGGTGAGCTTATTATTTCTCCATCTAAAATAGAGATGGATGCAACAGGTGGTGAAGCTCATATTGAAGTTAAAACAACTTTTAACTTTGAATATCGGATTGATGACAGTTGTAAAGAATGGGTTATGTTCAAAGACACCTACGGTGGTACAGCGACATTTACTGTTGCACAAAATGAAAGCAGAGAACAGCGAGAGGGACAAATCACATTTTACTATGGAGAATTCAAGGAAACAGCTATCATTTATCAGGCTGGTGAAGAGCTTCTAAATATTACAGTGGATGTTTCCCAAAAAGGAATGTTGGAAACAGTTCTTGTGGACTATGATTATGCCAAAATAGAATCATTGACAATTACAGGCGAATTAGGAGAACTCGATTTTTATTTAATTCGAAACCAACTCCCCCAATTGCGAAACCTCGATATTTCAGCTTCCAATATTAATGAAATTCCATCTCAAGCCTTTATAAATTCAAAAATAGAAAAATGCATATTGCCGAAAGGTCTTATAACGATTGGAGAAAAAGCGTTTTATAATAGCCTTTTAACCTCGATTCTGATTCCTGCAAATGTTGAAACAATTGACCAATCGGCTTTTCAAGATTGTTCAAGATTAGCGGAACTCAAATTTGAACAAGGTTCAAAACTCACGATAATAAAAGGCGGATACACTTCATATAATATTAATTGTTATGGAGTTTTTGCTAATTGCTCTGCATTAACATCTGTGGAAATTCCTGCAAATGTGGAAACAATAGAAGCGGCCGCATTTAAAGGTTGCACAAATCTGACAAGCGTTACTTTTGGGAGAAATTCTAATCTCAAAATAATCAAAGGTGGTTATGATACTCATTATGAACACATAAATTATGGCGCATTTACAGATTGCACCGCATTAAAATCAATCGAGATTCCCGCATCTGTCGAAATTATTGGGGTCTCAGCATTCTTTAATTGCACTCAACTACAAGTTGTTTCTTTTGAATCAAATTCTAAACTTAAAGAGATTGGCGGGGCATGTTCTTGGGAACCTCATGGTGCATTCAGTAATTGTATTGCATTGTCTGCTATTGAAATTCCATCAACTGTAACAACAATAGGTGTTGCTGTATTTTATGGCTGTTCAAATTTGCAACAAATTACTTTTGAAAAACCGTCAATGCTTAACTCGCTCAATGAAGGCGGAGCCAACAGCTTTGCAATGGGGCATAGTTACGGGACATTTGCCAAATGTATATCCTTAACGACAATAGAGATTCCTGCAAGTATAGAGAGACTTCATAATCCGATGTTTTCGGGATGCTCTAATTTAACAACAATATCTTTCGAAAAAGGATCTAAATTACAATATATATCAAGCGATATATCCAGTGCTTTTGCACAACTTTATAAGTTGACAACATTTGATGCCTCTGCTTGTACACAGTTAGAATCAATTGGCAAGAAAACTTTTAGCAACAATCCTAATTTGACATCAATAATAATAGGCGCGGTAATACCTCCAAAATGTACTGAACAAGCCTTTGGAGAAATGAATCCTAATTGTGTCCTTAAAGTCCCCTCCGAAAGTCTTTCGGCATATAAGACAGCTGACGGCTGGAAAACGTTTAGTAGCATAATGGGGTTCTAAGATTTATAATCAGATTCTTGTATCTAAAAATCGAATTGTATGAAAAAAACATTATCCTTACTCATGTGTGGCTTGTTGTTATTGGGTTGTAGCGACAAGTATGATGATAGTGCATTGCGTAATGATTTGAATGACCTCGAAAATCGGCTTACAATATTGGAAGAACGTTGCAAGCAAATGAATACGAATATTTCATCGTTGCAGACCATCATAACAGCATTACAGAATAACGATTATATAACGAGTGTTACGCCAATAACTAATGATGGTGAAATTATTGGCTATACGATAACTTTTGCAAAAAGCAATTCTATTACGATTTATAATGGTACAGATGGTAAAGACGGAGAAGATGGTGTTAATGGTGAGGATGGAACTAATGGGAAAGATGGCGTAACACCTACCATCGGTGTAAAACAAGACACGGATGGCGTTTATTATTGGACGCTCAACGGTGACTGGCTGAAAGATGATAAAGGAAATAAAATTAAAGCAGAGGGCACGGACGGTAAAGATGGTGCAGACGGTTCGGGTGGAGAAGATGGAACGAATGGCAAAGACGGCGTTACTCCTAAACTCGAAATCCGAGAGGGTTATTGGTGGATTTCCTATGACAACGGAACGAACTGGACGCAATTAGGCAAGGCTACAGGAGAAGATGGAAAGGATGGAACAGACGGCAAAGATGGCAGTAGCATTTTCAAAAGCGTAACAGAAGATGATGAAAATGTTTATTTTACATTAGCCGATGATACGATTATTACAATCCCTAAAAGTGTAGCATTGTCTATACGTTTCGATTCTTCCGATCTTATCAATATTTCAGCAGGAGAAACGAAAACGCTGAATTATACGATAACCTCTTCCTCGGAAACGGTAACTATCGAAACCTTTGAGCAGGCAGGTTGGAAAGTCGAGATTACGGAGCAAACAAAATTGACTGGAACAATCGCTATTACCGCACCTAATCCTATTCGTGATGGAAAGATTCTGATTATTCTGACAGATGCCCAGAATAATTCCTACATGAAAACAATTACGTTAAAAGGGGTAGGAAATACCATAACCACCGTGCAAGACACCTATACAGTCAATGCCGCAGGAGGCTTGTTGGATGTTGCCGTTACAGCCAATATAGATTATACTATTCAGATTCCACAAGATGCAAAAACGTGGTTGAGCATTCAATCGCAGGGAGAGAATATTCGTTTTTCTGTTGCTGAAAATGAATCTTATGATGGTCGTTCTGCCGATATTACATTGGCTGGTGTAGATGGTACGACCTCATGCAAAGTAACGATTACACAACTACAAAAGGATGCAATTATTCTGTCTGAATCGGATTATGAATTGACCTATGAACAGCAGACCTTACAAGTGGTTTTACAAAGCAATACGGATTTACTTGTCACAATTCCAGAAACCGACACATGGATTACTCATGTCAGCACCCGTGCAATGACTGAGCGGACATTGAATTTCAATATAGCATCAAACGATGGCTCTCAATCCCGTACTGGGTATATCACGATTCAAAATGCGGATAAGAATGTTTCCCAAACAATAACTATTGTGCAAAAAGGTGATGTTGCCGATGTGCTTACATTTGAAGACCCGCTATTCAAAGCCTATTTAACAGCCAATTTTGATACTAACGGCGACAAAGAAATAGACACAAAAGAGGCCCTTAAAATAACATCTATCAAATGTAATGGTAAATCCATTTATTCGTTAAAAGGCGTAGAATATTTTGCCAATCTTAAAACGTTGGACTGCTCAAATAATAGTGTGGTCGAATTGGATTTGACACAAAACACGCAACTTACAGAGGTTAAATGCTTCACAAACAGTCTTGTGGATTTAAAAATAGGCGGATTGGAAAATCTATCTTATTTGGACTGCAACACGAATAGTTTGACAGCAATAGACACAAATATGAATCCTGCTTTGACCTATTATAATTGTGCATCGAATGTTATAAAGGCGTTGGATGTTAGCAATAATACAAAACTCGAAAAACTCTATTGTCATTCATGTCGATTATTAACCTCGTTGAATATTAAGAATTGTGGTAATTTGTCTTATTTGTATTTGCTAAATGGAAATAGTAATTGTATAACGTTGAGCCCACGCAAAACAATCAATATTTCTACATCAAATCTTGAAACTCTTTTAATAGGCGGAACTACAAATTGGGAGCAGGCAACGATCCAAAATAATGCTAAACTCAATTTATTGGATGTTTCTGAGCAGAGATATTTGAAAACGCTAACAGTATTTAATAACCTTGCTCTTACGCAGGCATTATCTCAGAGTTGTGTTTCGATAAAAGAGATACAATGTAATGGGAATTCGATGATGACAACTCTCAATATTGAAAAATGCTATGCACTACAAAATCTGAATTGTGCTAATAATGCTTTGAAAGAGTTGAATATCAGTACAAATGTTGCATTATTAGATATAGATTGCTCTAACAATGCGTTATTGACAATGGATATGTCTAATAATATGGCTATACAGACTATTAATTGCAGTAATAATAAAATCACAACTTTCAATATTGATAATTGCGATGCCTTAACGGATTTAGACTGTTCGTCGAATGAAATATCGCAATTAAATACGCAGACTAATACATCATTAAAAGTTTTGAAATGTCATGCTAATGGATTAGTTTCAATAGACATAAGCACAAACAGCAAATTAAAAACAGTTAGTTTGTATGATAATCCATATACAGCTATCTCATTAGGCAACATTTCTCGCACATATCAATCAGAAAATACTTTTGAACAAGATTGTTTAATTTTAAATGCAGGATTATCCAATGCTACTGCAATAACAATCAATGCCCCCCTTATAACAAAGATCAATGTATCAAATAACAAATTGAAAACAATAGATTTATTTGAGTGCCAGGCTCTCAATAATCTAATTTGCAATTCAAATGAATTGAGTTCATTGGATGTATCCCATAATACTAACTTGAAAGAGTTAAATATGGGAGATAATCCGTTTATTTCATTAGACATGAGTAATACATTATTGGAAAGATTAATATATGATAATGGCTTATTGCAATCAATCAATGTAGCAGGTTGCGAAAACTTAAAATACTTATCGTGTAAATCAAATAATTTAACAACAATAGATGTGTCCGATTGTGTCATGTTAACAGAATTAGAATGTTCCTATAATCCTTTAACAGACATACGTTTAGGAAATTCTAAGGTTAGTCAATTAGGTGCAAACAGTAATTCTGTAAATACAGAATCGTCCACGGCAATAGTAATTGAGGGAATTAATGTAAAGAAAATTTATTTGTCAAATAATAGTTTGAAAAGCATTGATATCGCAAGATGCCCTTCCGCCACTATAATTGACTGCTCAAATAATCCATTAGAGTTATTATCTCTTGGAAATGCCAATATTACCGCATTAAACCTTGCCAGCAAATTGCCAATGTCAGATGGACTAAGCATAAAAGGAATAAATGTAAAAGAGATAAATATTGCTTCCAATAATTTTAAGACAGTAAATATCGCAGAATGTCCCAATGTTGAAAAAGTAAACAGTATAAATAATCCGAAGTTAATTACTTTGGTTGTTAATTCTACATTTGATTTGCGAAATGTTGAGACCTCAAAAGATTATTCTACTCGATTATCTGGCAGTAATACAACTTATAATCTTGGAGATGTGTTATTACTGAATGGAGGGGGCATTGTTTGCGTGTTATCAGATGGTGGAATTCACGGTAAAATATTATCAAAAGATGAAAGTTCTGGTCGATGGTCTACACAAGAAACAGATACTCGTGCCACATCTACAACAGATGGATATTATAACACAAATCAAATAAAAAAACTTGGGTCTACATCACTTTATCCAGCGATATCATGGTGTATAAATAAAGGTGCATCATGGTATCTTCCCTCTCAACAAGAATTTAAGGAAATATATAATAATAAATCATCTATAAATTGGAGTTTGGATAAGTTGGGATATTCACTATTGAGTGGTTCTTATTGGACAAGCACTGAAATGGATGTTAAATCCGCATATTACGGAGAATTTACATATGGAGGAACGCCAACTTGGGGCAAATCATATATTGGAGGAAAAATTAGAGCCATTACAACTTTTTAAGTATTGATAACGCACAGACTTGGATAGCACGGTTTATTTCATGCCGTCTATCCAAGTTTGTCCTTTTATATTACTTGCATATTTCATAAATTTTTCGTATATTTACATCATAA
>OJMK01001946.1_pt1 | contig 15272 bp, 15 predicted proteins | sample 1597201 | NCBI WGS metagenome assembly OJMK01 (sample SAMEA2452125, study PRJEB22498) | human gut metagenome | reverse complement strand
GTAGGTAGCCAAGCCGACTTCAGTAAAATAAAGTTTCGGAGTTTTCACCAGCCGCTTGCCGAAATTCTGGAAGTAGCACGGCAGCCGGAACACAATATGACTTGCCTCCAATACAGAGAGCCATTCGGAGAGCGTCGAAACGGAAACGCCCACGTCATTGGACAAACTGCTGAGGTTGACCAATTGTCCGACTCTACCTGCCAGCAACTTGATGAACAGCTCGAAATTCAAGCTGTTGCGGAGGTTGATTAACTGCCGGGCATCCCGTTCTATATAAGTCATATAGTAGTTGCGGTACAACAACTCCGGTTCAATATTGGAATCGTAGAGTTCCGGCATGAATCCCTTGAAGAGATATTCATCCCGATCCATCTGAATGCCCGCCTCGGTTAATTCCTGAATGGAAAGCGGAAGCAGTTGCAGAATCGCCGTCCGTCCCGCCAAGGATTGCGAAACCTCGGCTCGAAGATTCGGCTGCTGACTGCCGGTCAGAATGAATTGACCTTTTTTCTTCTTGTCCCGATCGACAATCACCTGAATATAACTGAGAAGTTTGGGAACCCGCTGAACTTCATCAATGATTACCGGAGCAGAATATTGCTCCAGAAACTCCTTGGAGTCTCTTTCTGCAAGCAAACGGACATCCGGGTCTTCAAGGTTGACATACTTATAGTCCGGAAACTGTAATTGCGCAAGGGTCGTTTTACCAGCCTGTCTCGGTCCAGTAATCGTAATCACCGGAAACTTCGTAGCCAGATCAGCCAATATTCCTTGAATTTTTCTCTTGATCATGTTCATATCCTCCATGACAACAATAATATATCGCCACAAGAACAAATTTCAAGTTGAACCAAAAAAATTATGATTAACAAAATTAACTACTATTGATTGTTTAAAATTTACAACTATTGACTTTTTAGGTTCTAAATCCTTGTTTCTACCGTTTGTCCATCGATATTAATTCAATAAATATGCAATAAACTGATCGTCCAAAATTGTCGCTAATACAAATTGATTCTCTTACGAATGCATCTTCAAATGTTGTTGGAAGCTCTTGGGAAGATAATTATAGAAATCTTACTTGTAATTTGCCTGCTACATGCTATGCTATGTCATATTGACATCATTAATTTTATTATCATGGAAAAATAGTAATGAACTCAATAGAAAAAATAAAAATTACCCGATTGCATGACTATAAAGATATAACTATGCAATTTAAAGACAATCGCTTGATCATTGTTGGAGAGAATGGCTCGGGTAAGACAACTATATTGAGGATTATATACTATTTTTTATCTACACAATGGTTGCAGCTTTTAAAATATAATTTTGAAAAGATTTGTATAACGTTCTCCTCTGAAGTAATAGAAATCAAAAAAGATGATATTCTTTCAAGGATTGATATAGAGAACCGTAACATTATAAGAAAACTCCCACCTCCACTTCGATATAGATACAAAGATATTGTGGCGGAGGATTACCCATGGGATTTAAGAATAAATAAATTTACTGAATTGCTTGCTCGCTACGATATTCCTTTAGAAAGCTTATTTGAAGAAGAATTACACTCTCTGTCTTCTGAAAATAAGTTTAACCCAATGAACCGTCTGAAGAAGCTATTGGATAATTGTAATATTCTTTACCTGCCAACCTATCGCAGAATTGAAAAGGAACTCGCTGAAATTATTAATGTAAAAGAAGAAAGAGATTTTGATTTTGATGATGACTTCTTTGAAAAAGATCATAGGTGTTTAGAGCTTGTCGAATTTGGCATGAAGGATGTTCACCGATCTATCATTCATACGTTACGTAATTTGAAAGATTCAGCTCGAGAAACATTAAATAAATTAACTTTAGGGTATCTCGATGACATTGTAGGCGAGACTTATCGAGATGCAAACTTTAATAAAATTCATGAAGTAACTGATAGCGAGGTCGAAGCTATTCTCTCTCGAATAGGCGAGGAAATCTTAACCAAGAAGAACAAACAAAAACTGCTTCTATCAATTCAAGCAGCCAAGAAATGCGAAACGAAAGAAGATATTGAAAAATTATCAGAGAATGACAAGGTTATTTGCCATTATTTTGCAAAACTATTAAGTTTCCAGCGGGATTTAGAAGAAAAAGAAAAGAGAATCCGATCGTTTTGCAATGTTTGTAATCAATACATGTATGATAAAAGATTTGACTATTTTAGTTCATCTTTTGAATTTTTCATTGAGTTAACTGCACAACCAGGAATCACTATCCGTTTGGAAGATTTATCGTCAGGCGAGAAACAAATTGTATCATTGTTCAGCCATCTTTATCTGTCTCCACAAACAAATTATTTTGTGATGATTGATGAGCCAGAGTTATCATTATCTGTACCTTGGCAAAGAAAATTTCTCGTTGATATTTGCCGAGGAGATTTTTGCCAAGGACTAATCGCTGTCACACATTCGCCATTTATTTATGATAACGACCTTGTTCAATATGTTCATGGATTGGGCGAATTTACGAAATTGAGGTAATTATCCATGGATATATTGGCAACACTAGCAGAAGCCAAAGCTAGCCCAAACGTTCCATATCATGAATTCATTTCTCAATATTCATCTTATAAAAAGATCATATTTGGTTTTATTGAAGGGAAAGATGATCCTAGTTTTTATAAGAACTTCATAGATTCTCGACTTCCTAGACATTGGAACAGTTGCCTTATTCAAGCAGGTAATAAAAAACAAGTCATAGAGATTTATTCTCGCTTAAAATGGAGCTCGTATAAACGAAATCAAGTCTTATTTTTTGTGGATCGAGATCTTTCTGATTATATAGATGAACAGGTGCCAACCGCAAAAAATATCTATATTACAGATGGTTACTCTATAGAAAATTCTATTCTCTCGCCAGATACTTTCGAGCGTGGCTTGCGGGAATTATTGGGTTTCAGCGACATAAGTAGAAGAGAAATGGAGAGGCTAAAGGACGTTTTTCTTACTCAAAGAGAGTTTTTTTATACTTTAATGATACCGGTGATGTCTCAAATTTTATTTTGGAGAATGAACGGTATAAAGGTAAAGGATTTAGACGAAATAAAAATAAAGCATTTTATTCGTTTTGAAAAAGAAAAACTTATTTTTATTTCTCGACCAGACGGTTTCAAATCTTTCCGAGGATACCTTGTGAAGAAATGCAATCCGACTATCAGGCAATATGGAAAAAAAGCGGCAAAGGAAAGCATTTTTTGTGGCATTCCTAATTGGAGTAAAAATATACGAGGGAAGTATGCGTTAGCATTCTTAGTCGGTTTTATGAACCACATACAAAAGAATTGGCAAGATTTTGGTTTAACGAAAGCACCAACAAAACCATTAGCAAATCTACATGCCAATAATGCGATAGCTCATTTAGGAACTAGAACTCGAATACCCGAATCCTTAGATTTATTTTTGCAAAATACAATGATGAGATATATAAAACAACTCCGTTAATTTATAAAGTTTGTCCCTATCCAATTTAAAATAGCTATTATAAACTTTATTTTTCTTATCAAACCTCATGAGAGTACTTTGCAGGAAAAATTGAAAGTTTCTCTCGACTTCAAATTTTCAATTCTCACAATTTTCGGAAACTCAATTTTCCTAAAAAAATTTTCGACCGACTCAAGGCGAAGGTTATCCATATTGGGATTTTCTCGTATAGGCGACACATTTCAGATTCTCTGTGTCATGGTATTTTTGAATTTCGTCCATTGAGTTATTGATGGATCAAAATAACTGATTTTTTGAAATCTGTCCATTCTTTGGGACTCGCCCAAACTCTGTCTTTCCTTCCCCCAAACTTCCCATTCTGAATCCGTTTTATATTATTATCGATAATTATATAAACGAGCTAAAAATACTAATAATTTTATCTATATTCAGACTTGAAATTTGCGGCCCATCATCTATCTTAAGTTATTGTAACATCAATACTTTAAAAGGTAAAAATGGACAAAATAGCAGAACTTTCAGAAATGCGGTTTGGTGTGGAAATCGAAACTGTTGGAATCAGCAGAAAAGACACCGTCTCTGCCATTCTGACGGTGGTTGGCGGTGAAGTCAGACATGAAGGTGGTTCTTATGATAAATGGCTCTGCGTAGCTCCGGATGGCAGAAAATGGAGTGCCGTTTCTGATGCCAGCATTGGTAGGGGGAATGCAGAGGTCGTTTCTCCGATTCTGACTTATCCAACTGATATGTCAGTTCTGCAAAATGTAATCCGGGCAATCCGCAAGGCTGGTGGCAAAGTCAATTCGAGCTGTGGTATTCATGTCCATGTCGATGCCTCGTGCCTCGACGGGCGGCAATTGGGGAATCTCGCTAAAATCGTTTATAAGCAAGAGCCGCTGATTCTGCATGCACTTCAGATTTCACAATCACGGTTAAACTCCTATACAAAGCCGATAGAACCGTCGTTTATTGAGAATGTTAATAAATACCGTCCGAAGTCATTGGAGCAACTCGGGAAGCTGTGGTATGAAGATAATGACGACCACCATACAGAACACTACCATTCATCGAGGTATCACGGTGTGAATTGTCATAGCCTCTACTACCGTGGAACTGTTGAATTCAGATGGTTTGAAAGTTCGCTTCATGCGGGAAAGGTGAAAAGTTATATTCAATACTGTTTGGCGCTTGTTCATCGTGCTCAAACGGTCAAATTCGCCGTCTCGAAGAAGCGTTGCCTTTCCATGGAATCGGCAAAGTATGATATGCGGGTTCATTTGTTGAGATTGGGGTGTATCGGCGATGAATTCAAAACAATGAGGCATTTCCTCTTGGAGAACATGCCTGGCTGTGCCTCGTATAAAAATAAACCTGAGCAAAAGGTGGCATAACGATGTGCGGACAATGTGGAATCATTCTTGGAAAGAAGCGTCGAGCTCGGAAAGAGCTGGAGGTTCTCGGGAGTATGTTCACGGAGTTGCTTCGATATAACGAAAGAAGAGGCAGGGATGCCACAGGGATTTTCATTGCCGATCAGAGTGGAATTGGAAAAATATTGAAAGCTCCGGTTTCGGCGATGTACTTGACTGAATCAATAGAATATCAGGAAGCAATCCAGAGTATCAGTAATAAAACTATTGCCTTGCTTGGGCATACTCGGTTTCGGACGGTGGGAACTCCCATGATCAACGAGAATAATCACCCGATTCAAACTCAATTCTGTGTCGGTACTCATAATGGAACCATTACCAACCATGAGGAATTGTTCCGTATTCACGATTGGGAAAGAATCGGTCAAGTAGATTCCGAAGCAATTTTTCGTTGTGCGGACAATTGTATCCATGATGGAAAACTTGATATGGAGGAATTTTCGAAAAAATTGAAAGAATTCAGTGGAACGATGTCCTTCATTCTTTATAATCGGCGGGAAGCCAATGTTGTTTATATCGGAATCGGCAATATGCCGTTATGCTTGCAGTATCATGCGAAACTGCGGTGCTTGTGCTATTCAAGTGAACTGATGCCTCTGGCGATGGCGGGAAAAGGCTTCAAAGGTTGGAAACTTATTTCCAATACTCCCATGACACTTCTTCGCTTCGACACTATCGATTTGATGAGTCGGGATTCAGTTTCAGTGCCTTTCAATATTTCATGAATGGGAGTGTATAGAAAAGGGTATCGAAAAATCAGAGAAAATCACGTTCAGAAAAACGCTGAAAACTGTTGTCAAGAAAATGGTCGTTTATTTGACAGCTTCAAAATGGAGATTTGAAAAATGCGCTGTGTCATTTATACCCGGGTCAGCACGGAAGACCAAACTGTAGAAAACCAGATATCACAGTTGAAAGAATATGCTGAACGTCAGAACTGGAACGTCATTGACATTGTTTCAGATGTTGCTTCTGGAGGGAAATCGGCAAATGAACGTTCTGGCTTGAAAAAAGTTCTTGCCATGGCAAGGCAGAAAAAATTCGATGTTCTGTTATTTTGGAGCCTCGACCGCTTTTCTCGTGAAGGCTCTCGGAAAACTTTGGAGTATTTGAGCAAGCTGGATGACTTTCAGGTAAAGTGGCACAGCTACTCTGAGGAATATATTTCAAGCCTCGGCATTTTCGCTGATGCCATCATCAGCCTCATGGCTTGCCTTGCCAAACAGGAACGGGTTCGGATTTCGGAAAGAACCAAAGCTGGACTTGAAAGGGTTCGCAGCAGAGGAAAAAAACTTGGTCGTCCTCAAACTGCCGATGTCGCCGCAATCAGGGAGCTTCGCCAGCAAGGATTCAGCCTTGCTCAAATCGCTCTTCGCTGTAATATATCAAGGGCAAGAGTTCATCAAATCGTTTCAGCCTGAATTCGATTCAATTTTTTTTGAAAAAATAAAACGAATCCATTTCCCCAAAAGTGTCTTTCTTCGGCTTTCATCTCCAGAACTTTCTGATCAAAGGCACTGCAGGTGACCGAGAAAAGAGACACTTTTTCCTATTACCGACTCCGCTTCTATTTCTTTTTAGCTCACAACGATTTTTATATTATTATCGATTATAATATAAAGGCTTGCCAAAAATCATTATCGAAAATAATATACGAGATCAGTTAATCCGCTCCGTTGTCCAATGATTGATCAGAACGGAGTCAGAGTTGGGGACCTGATAGTTGAATTCCTTCTGCTGAAACACTCCTGCTTTATCAAGGAAAGACACTTTCACCATCCTGTCATTGATTGAAAGCCCTTGTATAGTGATTTTTTTGCCGATGAGGTGATTGGCAATATTTCCCCCATTCTTCCAGATGGATAAGTTGCTTTCCGTTCCCATGCCGAAGCTGGATATTACGCCATAATTTGTCGGTTCAATAATTCCAATATGAAAAGTGTCTTTCCCAATCACCATCTTCCGACAAAATGGGATATTAAGTTGAGCGATGGTTTCGAATTTCGGTCTGCCGTCTTCCCATTTCTCATCCGGAATAGTAAAATCCAACTCGCCATGTTTCAGAGAAATAACTTTCCCTTGAAAGTGAACAGGCGCATTCCGCATGGCGATGAATGCTTGCCGCACTTCTTCAGGAGCGGTCAATTCTAAAAAACGATTTTTCAGCCGGGATTCTTCACGTTGACTCTGCATCATCGGAGCAATCGAACCATCACCCATGGATTCAGCATTGCGACGATCCATCAAGCGTTGCCATTCGGCTTGGTCTATGAGAAGTTTGATACGCTCAGGTTTGGAAAGAGTGGAGAGTTTGTTGTCGAGAGCGGCTGCCACCTGTTCCTCGGCAAGCGCCGCCAAGCCTCCTGCGGCTCCGTTCATTTCCAGTTGCGTTGTTGCGTTGTCAAGCTCTGCTTCGGCAGTTTGCCGTTCGATTGTATCCCATTGCGGAACTTGAACACAGCCAGTACACAGCAGCAATGCTATCCCGACAAGACTTTCCCTCATTATTTCTCAATATCCTTTCCTTCAATTAGCTTATATAACCGTTGATATTCCTTGGGATTATCAGAAACAGCCATTACCTTGAGAGCCGTCCGCAATTCAGTAATAAGTTCATCATCTTCCCTCAAGCGTTGCAATCGCAATCGACATCGGCGACAGAAAAGCAAATGGAACCAGCAGCAGAATCGAAAAAGGCGAGGCAATCTCCGATGATAGTATTTTTCCCATAACGCTTCGTCATTGTGCATGTCATGAATCATAATTTTGAACTATCAGTACAAATCTTTTGTCTGTAAAGTAAGATTATGCTCAGGACATCGCAGAATCGTTTTATTGCTTCTGATTGTCACTCCCTCTCCTGTATATTCATAGTTTTTTGAGGTTGTAGGGCACTTATTCATGTAATCGTCCCCCAATGATTCAAGAGAAACTGGCAGTCTGCCATTATGCGTTTCTGCATATTTACTAATCCGATAATTAAGTTCTCTGATATTAACCTTGCATGCTATATCCAATAAGCGACTGCGATTGTGAAGCATGTTAATGAACAAAACACATTCAAGCGCAATGATGCTTATTGAAATTATTGAAAATAGAATGAGCTTGGCTCTTCTTGACAGTTTTTGGGAAGTTTGGAAATATGATTCCCATCTAAAAAAGAACAGAGCTGCAATAAAAATGAGATTGAACAGAAAAATTCGAAAGCTAACCAAGAAAAGAGGAATGACCAATAATCCGAACAAAAGTAGGTGATATGCTTTTCGAACTCGTTCCGATATGACGATTTCATGGAAATATTCAAATCGAAAAAACGGCTTCCAATCATCCAAGCCGTCAATCCAAAGTAAGGTGTTGGATTTAATGATTCCTTGTCGGAATAAGAGTTTTATTTTTCCTTGATTGACCGGTCCCAGAGAATTATTATTGCGCTGATAAAACCATACTTGAGAATCAGTTTTTATCAACAGATCGTCATGTATCAACAGTTGCCGCAACTTACGCTGTCTCTTTTCGGACCAATATTTCAATAATCGAAAAATTCCATAAATTGCCCCATATACCAATACCGATAAGATGAGCCAATTCGTGAATATGCCTAAAAGCAATTGAAACATCATTAACACCTCAGCGAATTGTGTTGCAAATCAGTTGAAAAACGATAGTCACGATAAACGGCGTAAACAGGTATATTCCAAAATAACCCGGAGTCAACGTAGGGGTGTATTGGAGAACCTTGGCTCGACGCAATAAATAGTGCGGAACCAAATATAAAAATGAAAATCCCACGTCGTATTTTCGACTACGCAAAATGTAACCATCAACAAAAATAGATATGAACCAAACTGCAGTAAATATGCAACTGATAACATTCAAAAACTCAGTTATTTCATTGCGCTTGGCTCCATGATGAAGACAGAGAAAGAAGACCACAGTGGCAAGAACAACCTCCAATAAGGTCAGCAGTTTTAAAAACATCTCCAAATCAATATTAGGTTTCTTCTGGATTGTCGGAGGAATATCGACCCAAAGAGAATCTTTCAATTTACTGTCATCCAATCGAACCCAACCATTCTGCCCATATGTCCAAACATAATCAACAGAACTCATCGCCCCATTTTTGATATCTTCTTTGAAATCATATTCGGAAAATGGACCATTGATCTCTTCCTCGAATCCCATTCGATACCATTCCCGAGTGATACCGCAATGGGGACAAATCTTGACAGCACTATCAATTTCTTTATGGCATTTACCACATGTGCATTTCCCCGAAGATGAAGCTGTGCGTGTTGAGTTAGTTTTCGGAATATCCGGGAATATGATTTTTTTGATCTTATTGATTTTTCCGAGGATAGAATTATCATCATCGGAAGCAAAATCCGACAGTTCTTTTGATACAGGGGGGATTGGTGAGGACATTGAGGGCAATGGCGGAGGAACAGGACTTGTTTTAACAATTGTGATGTTCTGGCTGCATTGAGGACATTGGGTCTCCATGCCGTTCCAATCATCCTCTGCTTCCAATTTGGCATTACAGTGTGGACATCTGAAATGAAACATCTTGCGTTCTCCTGTTTTGGGTGTTAAGGCATAAAAAGAGCGGCGACACTCCGATGATAGAGTATCCCCGCCCACGCTTAGCACGGCGCTACAGAATATACCCATACCGAAGTGCGCCGCAACAATATGCGACACACCACGACAGGCGTTATTCTGTAAGACGCTATCTCATTGAAGTGCTAATTCGGGCGAGGAAACGTCAAATCGTCAGTTGTTTTATGAACTCTTAGTCTATGCCATTCAAATTCCTTTAGTTATCCAATAACGGAAATGTACTACAGAAATTTGAAAAAGCAAGCGCCTTTTCCGATTTACGTTTATTCTCCTGATAGCGTCTGCAATACTAATCGTAGACGGGGATACGCAATAACTTTTCTGATGTATGTCTTTACACTTGATAACATCCCCCAATAGTCGCATTGGGATATTGCATCTCCGCAATTTGTCTCGCCCGTGCCATGTAATCTGCTTCAATGATGACTTCAAAAACTGTGGTTCTGGTCTGAACAACAACTTTATATTTCATGCTATACCTCCTTGAGTTGCCGTCTACAGATAATCTACATTTGGGAAAATTCAAGTCTGATTTTGAAGATAAATTATTAATAAATAATGATATACACAATAATCAAGCGGGATAATCCGGGGTATTCTGGGAGCGATCACGATTTCGCCAATAAAAATATCACGAAAACTGTTGATCACGCCCAGAATCGCCCGGAATGGCTCTATTGAGAGGAAAAAATGAAATCGATGATTTCTTGTTGTTTGGCGGCATATTCTACCGCTTCGGCATCGGAATCAGCCATCGTCTCTTGATATTGATAATATTCGTGTTCTCGACCGATCATCTCCGCAATGGAACGAGGAACAATACAATATTGAGTCGGATCGTCGAGCTTGTCGGTGAATGAATTGATGCGCCTTTCTGCTTCTTCTTTTGTATCAAACGCAAAAAACTTCAACACTCCAGCTTCGACAAAAAGCGCAAAATATTCTTTCCCATCTGGAAAATTGATATGGAAATCTGAGCTTGCATTATAAATTACACGTTCAAACTGTTCATTATATCCAGTATCCAATAAACCTTGTAGAGCATAGCCAAGTTCTTCAAGCAAGGTTTCCATAGTCGCAGCATTCTCCATATCACTTGCCCTCCAAGAGTTTTTCAATAATTGATTCCTCGTAATATACTTTTTTTCCCAACCTGATTTGCGGTAAATTCCAACGGCGAAGGGTTGGAGAGGATACCCCCAAGCGTTTTGCGGCTTCAGCAGCACTCAATAAATAACCATTCACATTTTTTAACATATTTTTCTCCTCACTGGCATTCATTCGCCATCATATAAGAAAAAATATAAAAAAATGTGTATATTGGGGGCAGTTGTTGTAGCTCACGGGCTACAATTTTAAAAAATGAAACTTTTCTCAGTAAATATTTTTTTGTGCTCCACCCCTTGGCGGCTGGTTATACTGGGAAAATTATAGAGTTTGAGAAAAAATCCTGATAATGCTTTCTCCTCAAACTCTATATATTAGGGCTGATCTTCCACGGATTGAGGCTTGATCTGGGTAAAATTATGCTCAGATAATTGTGTCGCCAATTGGCGACACTTCTTGTTGAATCACTTCACCTCTACCACACAATCGAATCCCATGTAACGACGATATACTTCAACCATGACCTCTGCAGCTCGATTTTGAGTACGGCGTGGCACAATCACAGAATCATGGACGGGAAGCGCCGGAATGCCCTCTGTCGTCAATGTGGAGAGAATGCGCAACATCATTTCACCGTCGAGGCGCTGGAGATAAATCCCGCAGTCGCTGCCGAAATAGCGTTGAATCGGCTTATGGTGATCCATGAGTTCGTCAATGAGTCTTCTCCAATTCGGCTTGAATTTTTCAACTGCATTCAAGAATTTCATTTCCTTGCTGAGGATAAATGGCTTTCTTTGCAATGTCCATAGGGTTCTTTCGATTGATTGCAACGTTCCATTGATGCTCTTTGCATTAAGTAGCCTCAACATCAACGTCTTGTATAAAGGACGCATTTCCGAAGAAAAATATGTGTAGGGATCTTCTTGTAGTTGGATTCCCATTATTGCATAAAGCATTGATATGTGCAGAGCCTTGAAGTCCAATTCCACTGTCGATTCGCCATTAATGGTTATCGTGTGTCTTTCTTCTTGTGAAAGATTCTGCCAGCCAATCCCTCTTTTGACGATAGAATATAATCGACCTCCACAGTCGAAATTTCCCCTTGAAAAAACTGCTGAAATGCTTGGATATAACATTTCTCTGTATGAGTTATCATTTCTCCCCAGTATGGGAGATGGTATATTTGTTGGATTACTGTATTTATAATAAGGATTATGGAATACACTCTTAGATATATCACTTATATAATTAAATTTATTAGATTTACATAAGGAATTAATACAAAAAATTTCACCCGAAAAAATTTGAGAAATTCGATTTTCTACAAAGGAGATTGTTTTTCCTGTTGAATCGTGAAGAATCACCGAGGGAATCGGTTTTACCGTGTAAAAATCAGAAAATCTTAATGTTCTGAAATGCTCATAAAGGTTTTTTGTCGCCCAATAACGGCTGATTTGACCTGAATTGCATTCACGGTCAAAATATCCTCTATGTTCAGCAATGACCCCATTACCTCTTAAAAAATCCAATACGGTGATGAAAGTCCCTTTTGATAACCTGCGATCAGAGAATACGGTTTCTCCGTTCAAAAAACGGCTTGAGCGGGGAATGGCAACGCATTCTCCTTGCATATATGCCTTGCCAATATTCGCCACGATCATGAAGAGGTATTCGACTACCTGATCCAAGGTTTTGCGTTTTGCATTCGGGTTGATCGGAAAATTAGGAAGTAGACTCTCAATGAAGTTGCTGACTTCTGAATTATCGACAGATAAATTCACGTCGAAAATGCTCGAATTGTCGAATGCATGACAATATTCAAATAAATCCTCATAGTCCATCATCATGTACCTCCGTTTTCTCAAGAATACTATCCTTGGCTATTTGTTGGACGTGCTTTGCAATTTCTCTCTGGAGAGGTTTGGATACCTCGGCTGAAAGATCAATTAAATCGTCGATATGTTCCTCTGCGACCATGGTAATCAAACGTTTGGCAAAATCAGCAGTGGTCATCCTGAACCTCCTCCATCTGGTGAAAGCAGTCCATGCAACATACATTGCTGACTTCTTCCTCTATTTGATTAACTCGATGAGCGACATTCTCACTTGGTGCAATTTGGCGATAGCAGATCGCACAGATTTTTTCATTTTTTATATTTTTCATTTTAATTTCTCCTGTTTTTGAGCACAAAAAAAGGGGCACTCTGAACAACAAGCCAATGCTACCGCCGAGGCGATAAGCAATTCGGTGTGGTTGTTCAGAGCACCCCTTGTGCTCCATGAATTATTTTTTATGTCATGCTAAATATGACATACTAAATAATATAGCATTATATTTAAAAAAGTCAAATTTTGTTTGACAAACAATAGATTGTCACCTTGAAAATCAGAAGGTGGGGAAGCGATTTCCATTTCAGAAGATTTCTGGAATGACACGAGCAACTTTCTCGTGAGTTCTTCTTCAAAACCGTATTTGTCTCCCCCTCAAACGGCTTTCGCAAAATTTTCGCAAATCTGAGGGGGAAATCCTGCTTTTTCCACACAAAAAAAGAGATCGTGAATTTTACCTCACGACCTCATTTTGAGCTTAAAAATGGTACACCCGACGAGATTCGAACTCATGACCTTCTACTCCGGAGGCAGACGCAAAACGGCACTTTTTGAGCTTGATTTTACTGCAAATATACATTTTCGCAAAATTTTCGCAAAATGATTTTGAGTTTGAGTCTTTTCATGGTATCTTATTTGTCAGATCAAGGAAAGGGCTGGTATCATGGGAATCGAGTACAAGAATGGAACCTATTATTACCGCTTCATGATACGTGGAAAGATGCTGCGGGGAACTTGTACTAATTGCCGAACCAGACGGCAGGCTGAAGCCTATGAACAGAGAATAAAGAAGGAACATGTCGAGGAAAAGGTACAGGTTGATAAAGTCAAGTACCTCGAAAAACGGCTTGTGGAAGTTCAAGGTGGAAGCATTATTCCTTTATCCCGGGCAATCGATATGGCTTTGGAGAAGCCTCCTTTGTCGGGATCAACGCCCAAAGTACTTGCTCAGCATAGGCATTTCTTCCATGATTTCGTTGCCTATATGTCCGATACCTACCAAATAACCACCTTGCAGCAAGTCAGAAAAAAGCATGCCGAGGCGTATATGGAATATGTTCGCACCAACGGGCGATATCAACATGCCGTATCGTATAATCGGGGAGGAAAAACGATTACCTACTCCAGCCGTGTGAAACATTTGTCTTCCATGACACAAAATAAAATCCATATGACTTGCAAGCTGGTTTTCTCCAAATTGCAGGAAGACGGAGGTTTGACTAAGAATCCCTTTGATTTCACAAGAATGCAGTTGGATAAGGAAAACAGAGAAATATTCGACTCGGAAGAGATACAAGCCATATTGTCAGGTTCAGACGATTTTGTCGTTCCCATCATGCGAATTGCATTGTATACTGGTCTGCGGTTAGGCGATGTTGTTTCTCTCAAATGGGAAAACGTCGATTTCAAGAATGGATTTATCACCAAGAAAATGGAGAAAACCGACAAGACAGTCGTAGTCCCCGTACTTGACTACGACTACATGCAATCCTTATATGCCGCCCGGCAATCAGATGAGTACGTTTTGCCACAACAAATGAAGATGTACACTGCCAATCAGAGCGGAATTTCATATCGAGTCAAAAAATATCTCAAATCGTTGGGAATACAAACCACACGGCAAACGGCACACGGCAGGAATCAATCCATCAAAGATGTTCACTCTTGCCGACATACCTTTGCAACCATTTGCGCAGAGAGAGGAATCCCTTTGTCCGTCGTTCAAAATGCCTTGGGGCACAGTTCGCAAATTGTCACCGAAATTTATACCGCTCATCTGAAAAAGAAGACACTTGCCGAGGAATTCAAAAAATTCAAATTGTCAGATCAAAAGATGACTCGGCACGGATTGCCGAATATCTTCAAAATGTGCGTATGCCTCCTGAAGCTGAAAGATTTGCCGAGAAGAAATGTTCAAAAGGTTGCTTATATCATAAGCGAGAACCTTTCCAAAGAAGATATGGAAACCATTTTTAAGGTCTGTGGAATTTCCTATACCCCTTATTCCGAGCATCAGAACATTCCCGATGCAAATACTTCAGAAGAGGACTTTGATGACTTTATGCTCGAAATGCCATATGAATGATCACGGGAACTCTCGAATCATCTTCGTTCCCGTGCCATTCCCTAACAGTTTCTCGTATTATCCTGCAATAACGTTTCCGGTATTGGAAAAATTGACGAATCGGGTTTCTTTGATTGTCGGAGTCAAATCCCCGGAATAAATGACCGCACCGGGTTTGGCATTCGGCACCAGTGAACGGAACGAAGTAATCGCTTCGGTAAAATCAGGATTGTAGCTCCGGGCGGCTTTGATTTCCATCGGCAGGAGTTCCCGATTTTCATTGAGCAGCAGATCGATTTCCATACCTTTGCTGTCCCGATAAAAATAGAGTTCGCCTTCTTTGCCCGCATTGTATCGGGCTTTCAGGGCTTCGACCACCACCATGTTTTCAAATAGCCCACCGAGAAGCGGATCTCGTGCCACCTGTGATACATCCTTAATTCCAAGCAGGTAGGTAGCCAAGCCGAC
>OJMK01001941.1_pt1 | contig 15293 bp, 7 predicted proteins | sample 1597201 | NCBI WGS metagenome assembly OJMK01 (sample SAMEA2452125, study PRJEB22498) | human gut metagenome | reverse complement strand
CGTGGCCGGATTCACCGGCATCGACATCCTTTCGACCAATGTCGAACAGGCCAACGAGGCGTTGGGCGGCCTGGCTGCGGAGCAGTTCACGCCCCGCAGCACGAAGGCCGACATCGCGGCGCAGCTCCCCGGAATCCTCGCCCGCTACGACAACGGCTCGGGGAACAAGGGGCTGGTGTTGATAGCCACGACGCTCGACAAGGGCAACGGCATCGGATACTACACGGCCGTGTTGTTCGATCCCGCCACGCAGGAGGTCATCCTCCAGATGGACATGGCCGGTAAGCCCGGCGGGTTCGGCCTGCGCAACTATTGGGCCGGCTCGGTATACAACGCCCTCAAGAAGCAGGGTAAATACCTGACCAGGTAGGGGGGGGGTACCCCGCACCGACACACCCCGCACGGCTTCGTGCGGGGTGTGTCGTCATAATAGGCAAAGAGCGCCCGGAGCGGAGACACGATCCGCACCGGCAGGAAACCCTGTACGCCGCCGGATAAAAACGCCCGGGAGGCGGACTTACCCGGCAGCCCCGGAGCGGGCTTCCGGGCATCTCCCGGGCGGCGGATATTTCATGCGCGCATCGTCGAGCACCAGTACCCAATCGTTCCCCTTGCCGCAAGTCGGGGGCGTGAAGGTCATCGTCGCACCGGCATCCCGGCGGCGGAATTCCCCGATCCGCAGCGGGCGCCCGCTGCGGACATCGTACCACCAGGCCACGATCCGCTTCCCGGAAACCCGTTCCAGGTCGACGGCAAACGGCCGTCCGCTCTCGGAATAGACCATGGCATAGGTGCCGAGGCTGTCGCGGGTAGCCGTACAACGCCCGTGCCCCCGGCCGGCATCCCCGGCGATAACGCCCTGGTCGGGAATACGGCGGAAAAACGGACGGCTCTCGATAAGTTCCCGCCCATAGCACACCTGGTAAGCCCCGGGCAGCGAGAGGGATTCCCGCCAGCTCCGCACGGGCCCCGTGACAGGCGCATACCGGCCGGGTTCCCACATCTGCCATACGGCATGGCAGCCGTAGGTATGTCCGCAGGCCCCGGAAAAGACCTCGTGGTAGAACGCCCGCCGCACATGCAGGGCTTCGGAAGTGCCGTATTTTTCCCGGTCGAAGTCGATCGGATGTTCCTCGTAGATCGGCTCCCCGTCCAGCACGGGTTTGACGGGCCGCCGGGCATAATCACGGGCGATGCGCTCCCAAAGGTCGAAATCGTAGGCATGGCCGTTCTGCTGCATGTTGAACGCGAGCCACGGCTCGTCGTGCAGCCAGTCGCCCGAAGAGGATTTCCCCCACGGATGGTAGGTAATCAGGCAGGCCGAATAATCCTCGCGGCCGGCGACACCGCAGGCAATGCCGCGGGCGAAGGCCCGCAGTATGGGTTCACGCCCTTCGGGAGGACGGTCGCCGCCCAGTATCCAGATGATATTCCGCCGGATGCGGTAACGCTCCCCCAGATAGCGCCCGAAAGCCTCGGCACGCCCCTCCGTTGTGAAGATCTCGGGCCCGGGGCCCCATTTGAGGCAGAACTTGTCGCCCCATGCGGGCAGCAGGCCGATGACCAGCCCCAGCGAGTCGGCCATGGCGACCACTTCGTCCACATACGTGAAATAACGCTCGTTGGGCCGGGTGAACCCCGCATCGGCAAACGGCAGGTCGCCGTAGGCATTGGGGACGCGCAGCCCGTCACGTTCCGCGAGGCAGACGGCCTGTATGACCGTGAACCCTTTCCGGGCGCGGTCTTCGAGACAGAGGCGCGCCTCTTCGCGCGTCGTACGGTGGAACAGCTCCCACGCCGTGTCGCCCAGATAGAAGAACGGCCTGCCGTCGGCATATTGCAGGTAACGCCCGCCGGGATGCACGACGATGCGCCCGCGGGAGAAAGACCGGGCGCCAAGGGGCGCAGGCGCAAGAAAGAGCGCAAAAAACAGGAACGCAAATAATTTCCTCATAAAAAACGATTTCAGGCGACAGCCGGGAACAAAACGGCAGTCGGGGCCGCCGGAGGCGACCCCGTGCCGGTGTGGCGGCAAAGCCGGGTTACAGCCCCTCCTTCGAGAGCAGCTCCGACGTGTCGATACGCACCTGCGTCGTTGTGAGCTTGTCGTTGAGCGCATAACGCGTCGGGTCGGATATGGTGACCGGCAGGGAAAAATCCTTGTCGGCATTCGCCTTCAGATAGGCGATGTCGACCGTGAGGAAAAAAGTCGCATCGCGTTTCCCGTCGGGGCAGCTCACCGAGGAAGGCAGCGTGTATGCCCGGCCCGGCAGCAACACAGTCCCGTCCAGGGGAGTGCTGCCCACGGAGACGCTGACCGTATAGGCCTGCAACTCGGCCAGCCCGGCGCGGTAGATGCCCAGGAAAATGTGCACCTTCCCCGCCTGCGCGTCGATGCGGTAATTCTTGTTGGACTGCTGCGCCGTCCCGCCGTTGGGCACGGCATAAGGGATGTAACCGGCCTGCGGCATATAGATCACCGCACTGCCCCAGGGCCTCTCGCTGTCGGCCTTCTGGCATGAGGCTGCCCCGCATGCGAGGAGCAGCACAGAAAAGAATGTAACGATCGTTCTCATAGTTCGATATTTTTCGGTCTACCAACCCGGATTCTGGTCGAGTACCCCGCCCGATTTTACGATTTCGGCCTGCGGGATCGGATAAAGGTTCATCTTCGGGGCATCGAAGATGCGTTTGGCCACTTCGAACGGCGTGTAGGCAAAGCCGTCGCCGCTGCGGGTCACCTTCACGCCGCGCAGGGGCCGGTTGAGCACCGTCCCGGCATCGTCCCAGCGCCGGAGATCCCAGTAGCGATGGTCTTCGAAGGCCAGCTCGATGCGGCGTTCGTGTTTGATGGCCGTGCGCATGGCGGCCGCATCGCCCGGGGCGACATCGACCGGGGGCATCCCCACCCCGGAACGGGCACGCACGGCATCCACGGCGTCGCGCGCACTCATCCCGTAGCCGTGGGCGTCGTCCGGGCCGTAGGCTTCGTTCATCGCCTCGGCAAAATTAAGCAATATTTCGGCATAGCGGAAAACGATCCAGCTGCGAAGCCGTTTGTCGTCATTGGTGAGGTTCAGGTTCTCGTTCAGGAACTTGCGCAGGTAATACCCCGTGGGCGAAGCGTTCTGCCGGGCGGGGTCGTCGGCGCCGCCCGCATAGATTTCGAGCGTGCGCCCGTTCCACGTATCGCCGTTGCGCAGGACGGTGGCGTAGAAGCGCGGGTCGAGGCCGGCATAGGCATCGCCCGTATCCTCCCCCGTAGATTCATAGGCTTCCACGAGGTTCTGCGAAGGGCAGATACCCGTACCGCCGCCCTGCGTGCCGATGGGGTAATTCTTGCGTTCGAACTCGTTGGTCGCCCCCATACGCACCGCCCAGATGGTCTCGGGGCTGGTCGTAGAGGTTTCGGCGACGAACAGCCCGCCGTAATCGGGATGCAGGGAATAGATGCCCATGTTGATCACTTCGAAGGCCGCAGCGGCAGCGGCAGCCCACTTGGACTTTTCGCCCGAGGGATTGAACTGCGGGCTGGCGGCATAGAGCAACACCCTCGACTTGAGGGCCAGCGCCGCGCCGCGGGTGATCCGGCCCGACTTCTCCTCGAGGTTCTCGGCCCGCCAGTCGACGACCAGTTCGTTGCGCACCCCCTCGATCTCGCGCAGGATGAGGCCGACCACCTCGTCGAACGTGCCGCGCGGAAGATTGGCCTCCTTCTGGTCGGCATACACGCGGTCGATGAGGGGCACCCCGCCGTAACGCTTGGCAAGCTCAAAATAATAATAGGCTTTCAGCACATGCGCCTCGGCGCGCAGCCGCTGCACGTCGACGATGTCGCGGCGGTAGCTGTCCAGGCCGTTCGAAGTGAGCGTGTCGCGGTGCATACCGAGGATATACCTGTAATCCACCGACTTATCGAGGTAGTCGTGCGCCGCATAGATGCCGTTGTAATAGCTCGTATAGCAATCGTCGGGGTTGTAATAGGCGCTCCAGCTGCCTTCGTTGAACCGCTGCGTGGAACTGAACGTGGTCACGTATTGCGCCTCGTCGGAAACGGCTGCGAAGAGGTTGCCGTCGATCGCCGTGAACCCGTAGGGGATGTGTTCGTAAACGCGGTAGCCCCAGTCGAACATCTGGTAACGGCGCGTGGCCATCATCTCGTCCGTCAGGTTCAGGTCTTCCTTGGTGTCGAGCGCATCGCACCCCGCCAGGGACAGCGAACAGAGGAGGGCGCCCGCGAAAAGGATTCTCATATTTTTTCGTATCATGGCAGTCGTGTTTAGAAGGTTACGGTCAGTCCGAGGTTGTAGGATTTCAGCGCCGGGTGGCCGGAAAGGATTTCGGGGTCGATGTCGTAGTCGCGCATCAGCCTGCTGACGGTCAGCAGGTTGACACCGCTCAGGTAGATGCGGATCTTCGAGATGCCGGCCTTGCTCAGCGACGGCTGCGCGAAGGTGTATCCCAGTTCCACGTTGCGCAGCTTGAGGAAGTCGCCGCTGCGCTTCCAGAGTGTCGAATTGCGGTAGTTGTTGCTGTTGTCCTGCAACGAAAGGCGCGGATAGGTGGCCGTAGCCCGCGTGTCGATGCCCTGTTCGGGATAGTAGGCCCAGCGGCCTTCGGCAATCCCGTAGACGTTGCCGTTGTCGCGGAACGCCACGTTCTGCAAGGGCGCATCGAGCAGGTTCACGTCACGGCCGGCCGCCCCCTGGAAGAGGGCGAAGAGGTCGAACCCCTTGTAGGATGCCGCCAGCGAGAACGAGTACTGCAACTTGGGCAGGTACGAGTCGCCGATGGCCGTCTGGTCGTTCTCGTCGATGACCGTATCGCCGTTCAGGTTCTTATACTTGATGTCGCCGGGCTGCACGGCACCGAACGTAGGCTTGGGAAGCCCCTCCCTGAGTTCGCCGCCGACGTCGAAATCGTCCCAGTCGTAGAACCCGTCGGCCACATATCCGAACAGGGCGTCGAGCCGCCGTCCCGTGCGTGCCGCGGTCGGCACGGTCACGACCTCGGCCATATAGTCGACCTTGTTGCTGTTATACGAGGCCATGCCCGTGAGCGCGTAATTGAAATCGCCTATGCGGTCGGCCCAGGAAAGCTGGACTTCGAAGCCCTTGTTAGTCATCCTGCCGATGTTGCGGTAAGGCGGATTGTCCACGCCCGAGGCACCGGGGATCATCCAGTCCTGAGTCACGATGCCCGATCTTTTTTCGAGGAACAGGTCAACGTTCAGGGACAACCTGTTCCACAGGCGCAGGTCGATGCCGGCGTCGTACTTCAGGCTCTTTTCGGCAAAAACATCGGGGTTCGGGAGGTAGGACAGCGCCGTTCCCCCGTGCCACGTGTGCTCGGAGTTTCCCGTATTGAGGCCGCCGCGGCCGGTATAGTAGCCCTCCCAGAGGTAACGCATCTCGCCCATCGGATCCCAGCCGTTCTTACCGACCGAAGCCCTAAGCTTGAGCAGATCGACCATGCGGCTGTCCCGCAGGAAACGCTCGCGGGAGACGATCCAGCCAAGGCCGAGCGAGGGATAGAACCCCCAGCGGTTGCCGGGCCTGTAATTGTCCGAACCGTCGGCGGCGAAGGAGAAGGTCGCCACATAGCGGTCGTCATAGGCATAGTTGACCGCCCCGTTGACGGTCATGTGACGGTATTCGACCATCTTGCCGGCAGCGCCGTTCTGCGAAAAGTCTGTCTTGTAGATATTGTAGAGTATCCCGGCCGAGGCGGAGACCACATGCCGCCCGAACGTGCCGTCGTAGCCGACCGTGGCATTGTAGTGCTGCCACGTCCACTGGTTCTGGCCGCTGTCCTCGCCACGGGTATAGGGGGTGTCGTTATCGGTGGTCTGCTGCACCCCGTCGAGCCAGCGCGAATAGTTGCGCGTGTTGCTCGCGCCGTCGCGCGTCCAGCTGCTCAGCGACATCGCCTCCGAAAGGTAGAGCCCCTCCACGAGGAAGTCGAGCCGCTCCTTGAGCTGGAAATTGGCCTGCAGGGTACGGTCGTGCGTGGAGTTGCGCCCCAGCGCCTTGATCGAGGCCAGGGGGTTGAAATTGTAGATCGGGGTACCCGTCCACGTCCCGTCGGGGTTGCGCACGGGATAAACCGAGCCGGGGTATTTGGCAAGGTCGTTCCACAGGTCGCCCGCGGCGCGGTTGGGGTAACGGCGGTCTTCGATCCGGCCCCCGACATCGACCTTGGCCTCCAGGAAACCGAAGAGGTTCATATCGAGGTTCGTGCGGATATTGTAGCGGTCGATGCCTGCGTTGGCCAGCGTATCGTTGGTCGGGGTGTCGTAGATTCCCCGCTGCCCCATGTAGCCGAACAGCACGAAATAGCGTACGGTCTTGTCGCCGCCCGAGACCGACACGTCGGCATCGGTATAGGGCGTGGCCTTCTTGGTGACCTCGCGGTACCAGTCCACGTCGGGCAGTCGGGCGACCTGGTCGGCCGTGTAATAGGGTGTCCAAACGTTGCCGTTGTCGTTGCTCAGCGCCTCGTTGTAAAGCCGGGTATAGTCGCCCGTACGCAACGGTTTCTGGAGGTTCATGGGCTGCTGCACGCCGCCCCGGACATTGACCGTGACGCGCGGGCGGCCGATACGACCGCGCTTGGTCGTGACCCAAATCACGCCGTTGGCGCCCCTCATGCCGAAGGGAGCCAGCGCCGCGGCATCCTTCAGCACCTCGATCCGGTCGATCTCGGCAGGCGAGAGAAACTGGAAATAAGCCATATTGGTCTGGAAGCCGTCGACATAGACCGGCAGCGACGAGTTGTTGTAGGTCGCCACGCCGCGGATACTGAGCGTAGCGGCATCGTAGCCGGGTTCCCCGTTGGTCTGCGACACGACGAGCCCCGGGATACGTCCGTAAAGCATGTTGTTGATATTGGCCGAGGGGATGGATACCTCGTCTCCCGTCACGGAAGAGACGGACGAAGTGACCAGCATTGCCTTCGTGCGGGCCGATGTCCCGGGGATCACATATTCCAGGGCCGCACTGTCGGGCTGTTCCGCAGCCGCGGTATCCCGGGCGGAAACCGGGCCGGCACCACCGACGGCCAGAACCGCGAGTGCCGCGCCTCCGAGAAACACACTTTTCATATGGTTGGGATTCATGTAATTCTGATTTTTTCGGTAAACGATTGTGTATGGGCGGATCAATATCCGGGGTTCTGCACCAGATAGCCCTTATTCACCTCGCTGAGCGTAAAGGGCGAAAGGGACATGCGCTCGTGCCACGTGTATTCGGGGACATAGGAGGGCTTGCGCGTGTAATTGGCGAACTCCTCGGGTTTGCGGGGGTTCCACGACACGCCGGCGGCCTGCGAGAACTCGAACTTGTACTTGGCCCCGCCGACCATCGACGCCCCCTGCTTCCAGTGGCGGGCGTGGGGATACCACTGGTTCTCCACGTAGAATTCCACGGCCCATTCGCGGTGGATGCTCCGCCGCAGCCCCACCCGGTCGGTCTGCGTTTCGTCGGGGATGCCTCCGCGCCTGCGGATGTCGTTCAGGTAGCGCAGCGCCATGGTCGGGTTGCCCTCCTCGTTGTAGGCCTCGGCGATATTGAGGTAAAACTCCGCCATGCGGTAGATCGGGAATTCGAACCATTCGCGCGAACCGGCTTCGTACCAAAATTTGATGTTCTTGGCACAGCCGTCCTGCCACTTGTATTCGAGCTGCCAGTTCTGGTACAGATCCCAACGGCTGTTGCCGGTATTGTTCTTGGGGTTGACGCCGTAGAAATAGAGCGACGCCTGCGCACGGGGTTCCAACTCTTCGGCCTTGTCGCGGTATTCGCCGGCCGGGCGCCAGTCGTCCACGCCCGCCCACGTCTGATCCGTACCATCGGCCTTGCGGTACTGGCAGAGCTGACCGTAGCCGGTGCCGCGGTACTGCCCCAGGTCGTGGCCGGTGTGGGTCGGCATGAAGGTGTAGTTCTTGTAGATACCGTTGTCGTCAGCCTCGCGCTGCTGCTTGTAGGCCAGCAGCACCTCGCGGTTCGACGGCGTGCCGACGGCCGTGCCGTAATCCTTGATGGGGTCGCCCGTGTCGATCAGCTCGAAGCCGTTGGCCTTGCCCCAGTCGATCACCTCCTGATTGGCCAGGCGCGCCGTTTCCCAGCGCTTGGCATCGTAGCCCCCGAGCCAGATCATCTCATTGTTCGCGGGGTCGGCCATCTGCATGTAAGGGGCGTCGGCATTGAAGAGGGGACGGGCGGCATACATCAGCGCCTCGGCCTTGACGGCCAGCGCCACACCCTTGTTCACGCGCCCCAGCCAGTCGGCCGGCCAGCGCACACCTTCGAGTGTCGCGGCGGCCGCGTCGCACAGCCCGACGATGAAGTCAAGGGTTTGCTGCACGGTGGAGCGGGGGCGCACGTCGACCGTGGTGAGCGTCGATTCGACCAGCGGCACACCGCCGTAGCGTTTGAGCATCTCCACGTAGCGGAAAGCCACCAGCACCTGCATTTCGGCCTTGACGATGGCTTTGTCGCGGTCGGACATGTCGGCGACCTTGTCGATGTTCTCGTACACGAGCCACGCCTTGCGGATGTAGGCGTAGTTGTTGGGGAAATAGTCGTCGGTATAACCGGCGCCGTTATTCTCGTTGTTGGCCAGCATGCCCGCCACGACCTGCTTATCCATGTATCCCCATGTCAGGCGGCAAAGGTCTTCGCCGCCCATGATGGCTTCGGTCGTCTCGTAGGGCATGATCGGGGAGTTGTTCCACACCAGTACGGGCAATCCCGAAGAGAGGATCGTGGCGTAGGCCTCGGCGATCGCCCCCTCGGCGTTCTTGGCCGTGCTGAAGACCTCGTCCTGATCCATGCCCGTCACTTCGGGCTTCTCGATGAACCAGTCCTGGCAGGACGTAAGGCCGGCCGCCAGCAACAGGCCGAGAAGCGTATAAATGGTCTTTTTCATAAGGCTGCGACTTAAAATTGGATGTTGAAACCGAAGTTATACACGCGCGTGAGCGGATAGATGATGCCTTCGGACGTACTGCCGTCCTGCACCAGCTCGGGGTCGATGCCGTCGACCAGGTCTTTGCCGCCCCAGGTACAGAGGTTGTTGGCATTGACGAATACGCGGATCGAGCCGATATGCGCCTTGCGCATCCAGCGGGCGTTCCGGAACGTATAGGCCACCTCGACGTTCTTGAGCTTGATATGGTCGGTCGAACGGAACCAGAAGGAGTTGTTCTGGTTGTTCTGGCTGTTGGCCATGTTCACGGACATGCGCGGGAAGGTGATCTGCTTGCCGGCGGCATGGCGTTCGGGCGTCCAGCGGCCGTTCATATAGCTCAGCGGCGTACCGTTTCCCTGGGCGAAGGGCGTGATGAGGTAGCCGTTCATGTTGAACGTCCCCTGCGCCGAACCGGTAAGGAGCGCGGATATTTCGAACCCCTTGTAGCCGAAGCTCAGGTTGCTGCTGAACGCGAAGCGCGGGACGTTCGAGAAGCCCGTCGGGGTGATGTCCTTGTCGTCGATGATGCCGTCGCCGTTGACGTCGACGATACGCAGGTCGCCGCCCTGGACACGGTTGCCGTCGATGGCGTTGTAGGGGTGGTTGGCCACCTCTTCGGGCGTATTGTAGAAGCCTTCGTTGTAATAGGCCTTGTACTGTCCGTAGGCGAACCCCGTTTCGTTCATCCAGGCGTACATGTAGGAGGGTTCGGCCTTGTAGTCGATCTTGTTGACGGCATAGGAGACCTGTCCGCCCACTTCATACCAGAAATCCGTTCCGACGTTGTCGCGCCACGAGACCTGGATCTCGTAACCCCGGTTGCTCATGCGCCCCACGTTCACGGGCGGCAGGGCGCTGCCGCTCAGGCCGATGATGCCCGGCGTGACCCCCAGTTTGGTGAGGATGTTGTTGCGCTTCTCCTCGAACAGGTCGACCGTGACCGAAAGCCGGTCGCGGAACATGCGCACCTCGGCGGCGATGTTGTACGACTCCTTCTTCTCCCACGTGACGTCGGGGTTGCCTGTCGACTGTTCGTATTTGCCGGGGAAGGCCGGGTTATTGACCGAACCGTTCGACGAGCCGAAGAAATACCCGTCGAGCGGGGTGCCGTTCCAGGGGCCGTAGCTGTGGCTGCCCCAGGTGCCGGGCAGGAAAAGGAAGCGGTCGCCGCCGATCTCGCTGTTGCCGGTCTGCCCGTACGAGGCGCGGAACTTGAGCCACGTGAGGATGTCGTTCTTCGGGAAGTAGGGTTCGTTCGACACGACCCAGCCTACCGAAACGGCCGGGAAAAACCCGAACCGCTTGCCGGGCGCGAAGTTCTCGGAACCGTTGTAACCCATGTTGAATTCGGCCAGGTAACGCTGGTCGTAACCGTAGGTGACACGCCCCACCACACCGTAATAGCCGCGGGGGACGTTGTACTTCAGCCCGGGCGAGGTGTAGCGTTCGCCGGTGACGAGCGCCATGGCCGTGACGGCGTGCTTGCCGAAATCGCGGCTGAAGTCGATGCCGGCCTCGACATAGACCTTGCGGTTTTTGCCCCAGCCGGTCTCCTCGTAGGATTTGGCATTGTGTTCGCCGCCGTAATAGAGCAGCTCGGCCGGATCGGCGGGGTTGCGCGTGATCGAATAGACGGGCAGGTTGGGCGCAACGCGCAGCGTCTTGGTAAAATAATGGTCATACGACAACGCTCCGCGTACGGAAAGCCCTTCGACGAGGTAATCCATCCGGTGGCGGATGCGGATCGAGGTATTCAGACTGCTCTGGTTGATGCGCGCCTGTGCCTTTTCGAGCATGTAGGCGATCGGGGATTTGCCCCATGCGCCCTTGTTGCTGTCCATGATCGTACCGCCGGCATAATCGGTGATGATTCGGCCGTCGGAGACGCCCGGCGCCGAGAAGGGCGGGGCTTCGTAGATGTTGAGCATCAGGTCGCGGTAACGGCCCCACATGTCCACGCTGCTGTTGCGGTCGGTGATGATCTTCGTCTCGCGCACCTGCCCCGAGAGCGAAACATTGATCTCGGTGAGCGGGATGATGTTGAAATCGAAGTTGGTGCGGAAATTATATTTGTGGCTGCCCGAGTTGGAGGCCGCATCGCTGAACCCGAAGTCGTTGGTGAGGCTCTTCTGGTTGGAATACCCCACCGAGGTGAAGAAGGCCACCTTTTCGGTACCGCCGGAGATATTGACGCTGTACTGCTGCTGGGGCGACACCCCGGCGTCGAAAATCCGCTTCATGTAGTCCGTACTGCCGTAGTAGATGGCGGGGCTGTCGAGCAGCGCCTGTTTCTGTTCGGGCGAAAGGTGTCCCATCGCCTCGACCTCGGAGGGCGTATAGTCGCGGTTATGCCGGAATTTCCACAGTTCGTCCTGCGAAAAGACCTTGATGTCGTCGGGCTTGCCGTCGTTGGCGAACGCCTCGTTGCGCAGCACGGCATAGTCGTAGGAATTGACCAGGCTGGGCAGGGTCGTCGGGGAGGTGAAGCCGACATTGGCCGTGAACGAGATTTTCAGGCTGCCTTCGCGGCCGCGCTTGGTCGTCACGATGATGACGCCGTTGGCACCGCGTACGCCGTACACGGCTGTCGCCGAAGCGTCCTTGAGCACGTTGACGTTCTCCACATCGTTCGGGTCGAGCATGTTGAAGGCCGTCATGTCACGCACGATGCCGTCGATGACGATCAGCGGATTCTGGTCGCCGGCATACGTCCCCACGCCGCGCACGCGGATCGTGGACTCCTCGAAGCCGGCCTCGCCGGTCTTCTGGACGGCGGCCATACCGGCGATACGCCCTACGAGGGCATTGGAAATATTGGTCACGGGAGAGCGCATCAGCTCCTTGCCCGACAGCTGCCCGATGGCGCCGGTGACGGTCTCCTTCTTCTGGGTGCCGAAGCCGACCACCACCACATCGTCGATGCTCTGGACATTCTCCTCGAGCACGATGCGGATATCGGTCTGAGTTCCTACGGGCACCTCCCGGGTGGTATAGCCGATAAATGAAACTGTCAACGTCGCATCCTTGGCCGCCATGACCGTGAAACGCCCGTCGAGGTCGGTCACGGAGCCAGTCTGGGTTCCCCTGACGACCACTCCGGCCCCGACGACCGGCATGCCCTGCTGGTCGACGACCGTCCCGGAGACCCTGGCAGGGGAGACGTCCTGCGCACCGGCGCCGAAAGCGACCGACAGGACGAGCAGCAGAGCCAGCCCGATCTTCGCGAATCTGCGCAGGAGCCCCGGCACATTCAAATAATGGTTCATTTTCATAGGTATTTAGGTTGTAGTTGGTTGATTGCGTCCCGCGGGGAGAATCGCCGCCGCGGGACAGGCCCGCACTGAGGTTCACCGAGAGGGCCGGATCACAAAATCGAAAAGGTCGGAGCGTCTTTTTCTTTCATAGGCTGATAGGTTTGGTTATGCTTCAGGATTTTCGTTACAACAAATTTAGGAAGACGGAACAGGGATATAAAGAACGGATTTATCATTTATTTGTCCGTTTTCATCATCCACCCTCCTGCGCTTCAATATTCGATCCGGACGACCACCGAGCGCGTGAAGTCCGGAAGCGATACGTCGGCACGGCGGGACGCGCGCACCCACTCGTCCCGCCAGGGGTCGTAGATCCGCACTTTCTTCACCCTGCGCCCGCCGAGCAGCGGTGTGAAGTCGACCTGCAGGCCGGACAGTCGCTGTGCCGGAATGCGTTCGGAGAGCTCGTGCCGCCACGTGCTCACCGTATCGCGGCACCAGGCAAGCAGCGTGTGTTCGCCCCGCAGCACATAGACCCGCAGCCCCGCCGTATCGCGGCGCACGGGTTCGAACCCTTCGCGAAGGGGGTCGACACCTTCGACGGCACGCGCGAAGCGCCCCATCTGGAACCAGGTATGCTGCTTGTCGATATGGTGATCCCAATGCCAGAGGTGCCCCGGCCCGGCGGCTCCGCTGAAAAAGGGGGCGAAGAGCACGTCGTGGAGCACGGAACCCATCGTATCTACCTTATATATAGGATGGGGGCCGGTATGCACGGGTTTCACAGCGCCCGACTCGGCCAGCAGCATCGGTTTGCGGAGGCCGTATCCCCGCAGCACGGCGATGGCATCGGAGGCCATGCTGTCGACCGGAGCGCCGCACACGGCCAGTTCGGCACCCTCGTCGATATAGCGGTGCACCTGCGCCACCTCGTTCGAAGGCAGGCGGTTGATGAATTCATAAATCGGGAAGCTCGACTCCCGGTCGAGCGAGCCGAGGCTCTGCATCACCAGGTTTTTCGGGAAGATCTCCTTCACGCGCGGCAGCATACGGACATTCCACGCGCGCAGGTGTTCCTCGGGCGTCTCCACGGCGTTCATTTCGTTCCACAGCTCCCAGCCGAAAACGGCAGGATGGTCGCCGTAACGCTCGCGGAAGATGCACACGCGGCGCAGGAACTCCTCCTCACCACGCTGCGAAGTGATATAATCGTCGGCATCGGCAAACGGGCCGCCGTTCGAGGTATGGTACGAGGCTTTGGTGTCCCACTTGTTCACGCCCGGCCGGATATGGCGGAAACTCTCGATGCAGAACTTGATCTTGATGCCGTACCGGTCGGCGAGCTCCAGCAGGCGGTCGATGCGCACGAGCTTGGCGGTGTCCACCTCGCCGTAACGGGTTTCGATCTCGAAGAGGTTCGTATTGAGCCATACGCGGCCGAAATTGGCGCCGTTGCGGTGCATCTTCCCGAGGTAATGTTCCATGTCGGCAACCGACCCCATCGCGGCGATGTTGCATCCCACGGGGATATACGGCTGCCCGTCCGAAAGGCAGAAATAACGGGGATCCCGGGCGCTTACCTGGACGAAAGAGCGCCTGAAGGAGCGCCCGGGGCGCTTGGCCCACGCCTCCGCTACCGACACGAAGGCAAGGAGGCAGGTCAAAAGGATGAGTCGTTTCATAGGTCGTAGTCTTAGGTTTGAGCGACAGGATAAAAGTAGGGAATTCCCCGCGCACGGAATGTAACCGGTTCAGCAGATGCTAACACATTTTCGTCGGGACAGCGCAGGAGGGGCGAAAGGCCGGTTTTCTGTTAATTTTTGATAAATCCGTGCAAATCCGGCGGGTGGAGTATTCCTATATTTGTTCCATCGAAAACTCTACCTTATCCGAACTATGAAACGACTTACGGCAATCCTCCTGTGCACGCTTGCATACGGCGCCGCAACAGCCGCCGACGGATGGGACGCCCCGGCCGACCAGCACGTCAACGCCCTGCGCCGCCTGCCCGCCCGGGCCACCTCCTACTCCTACAAGACCCCGCAGGATGCATTGGCGGGAGACCGCGCCCAATCACGGATGATGCCGCTCGACGGCGTCTGGAAATTCCGTTTTGCGGAAGACGCCGCCCAAAGCCCCGAAGGGTTCTGGCAACCGGGCGCCGACCTCGGAAACTGGGACGAGATAGAGGTTCCCTCGTGCTGGGAGATGCAGGGCTACGGGTATCCGATATACACCAACATCCCCTATCCGTTCGAGTTCAGGCCGCCGTCGATCACACGCGACAACCCGACGGGATGCTACGTCCGAAAGTTCACCGTACCCCGAAGTTGGGAAGGCGACCGGGTAGTGCTGCACTTCGGGGGTGTATACTCGGGTTATTACGTCTGGGTCAACGGCACCCTGGCAGGATATGCCGAGGACAGCTGCCTGCCCTCGGAATTCGACGTCACCGGCCTGCTGCGACCGGGCGAGAACACGCTCGCCGTGAAGGTTTTCAAATGGACGGACGGCAGTTACCTCGAAGATGCCGACCACTGGCGCATGGCGGGCATACACCGCGAAGTATACCTTGCCGCAAAACCCGACGTGGCCATCGGCGACTTCGGGGTGCGGACGCGGCTCGACGGCGACATGCGCGACGCGCTGTTGCAGATACGCCCCACGATCGACCTGCGCGAGGGCACCCCGGCGGCAGGATGGCATCTGCGGGCGCAACTCTATGCCCCCGACGGGACGCCCGAAGGCCGTGAAATGGGACTACCGGTCGAAGAAATCCTGTCGGAGGCTTACCCGCAACGCGACAACGTCTACTTCGCACTGATGGAGCAGCGCATCGCGGCACCCGAAAAATGGAGCGCCGAGAACCCTGCGCTCTACACCCTCGTGCTGACCCTGCGCAACGATGACGGGCAGGTCGCCGAATCGCGCAGCTGCAAGGTCGGGTTCCGCGACGTCCGGCTCCGCGGACGCGAGATGCTGGTCAACGGCGTCCCCGTGAAACTCTACGGCGTAAACCGCCACGACCACGACCAATATACGGGAAAGACCGTCACGCGCGAAGGGATG
>OJMK01001925.1_pt1 | contig 15388 bp, 14 predicted proteins | sample 1597201 | NCBI WGS metagenome assembly OJMK01 (sample SAMEA2452125, study PRJEB22498) | human gut metagenome | reverse complement strand
ATTGTTTCAGAGACAGAAGAACAAAAGAACATATAATCTTCATTATTAATTCTTCATTCCTCATTCTTCATTATTTCACGATTCCTTTCTCCAGGTATTCTGCCAGGTTCGTACGGATTTTTTCGCCCGCCTTTTCTACAGCTACCTTCGCCATATCTGAATCCACCATGATGTTGATCAGTTCCTCGAAAGAAGTCTTGGTCGGGTTCCATCCCAGTCTGGCTTTCGCCTTGGTCGGGTCACCCCAGAGGTTCACTACGTCAGTCGGACGATAGAAGTCTTCGCTCACTTCCACCAGACACTTGCCGGTAGCCTTGTCGTATCCCTTTTCGTCGATTCCTTTGCCCTTGAATTCCAGTTCGATGCCGGCACGCTTGAAGGCCAGGTAACAGAATTCACGCACACTGTGCTGTTCGCCGGTAGCGATGACGAAATCTTCCGGTTCGCTGTTCTGCAGGATGAGCCACATACATTCCACGTAATCCTTGGCATATCCCCAGTCGCGCAGAGAGTCGAGGTTACCCAGGTACAGCTTTTCCTGCTTGCCCTGTGCGATACGGGCCGCAGCCAGCGTAATCTTACGTGTGACGAACGTTTCTCCGCGGCGTTCCGATTCGTGGTTGAACAAGATACCCGAGCAGCAATACATATTGTAAGCCTCGCGGTATTCCTTCACAATCCAGAAGCCATACAGCTTAGCCACTGCATACGGGCTGTAAGGATGGAACGGTGTGTTTTCATTCTGCGGCACTTCTTCCACCTTTCCGTAAAGTTCCGAAGTAGATGCCTGATAGATGCGGCAAGTATCTTTCAGTCCGCACAGACGGACAGCCTCTAACACGCGGAGCACCCCTGTGGCATCTACATCAGCTGTAAATTCCGGAGAATCAAAACTTACCTGTACGTGACTTTGTGCAGCCAGGTTGTAAATTTCCGTGGGGCGTACCTTGCTTACCACTTGCAGAATACTCATGGAGTCTCCCAAATCTGCATAGTGCAAGTGAAATTTCGGTTGTCCTTCCAGATGTGCGATACGTTCGCGGAAGTCTACTGACGAACGGCGGATGGTACCGTGTACATCATAACCTTTTTCCAATAAGAATTCGGCCAGGAACGATCCGTCCTGTCCTGTAATACCTGTGATTAGTGCTACTTTTCTTTCCATAATGGTAGAATCAATCAAATAATGTTTTTTTGTTTTATGCTTGTGAAAATTCTTTGATACGTTGTTCTTCATTCAGGCGGCAAACCAACAGCCTTCCGTTCTTTTCTGCCACGATGTAACCGTCCAGTCCTTCTAACACCACTTTCTGCTCGTCTGCCACGTGTACCACGCAGTTCCGGCATCCAAATAGCTTCACGTTGTTTCCCACGTATGCATTTCCGTTCTCATCCTGCGGCAACAATGTGTGCAGCGAACCCCAGCTGCCCAAGTCGCTCCAGCCGAATTCCGCCGGCAGTACGTCAATTTCTTTCGCCTTTTCCATGACGGCATAGTCAATTGAAATTTTCTCGCAGGTAGGGAAGAGACGTTTCAGTTCCTCTTGTTCCTTATCCGTAAATAAGGCAGGTTCCAGTTCGTCCATTACTCCGGCTATCTGCGGTGCATACATCTGGATGGCCTTGGTAATGGTTTCCACGTTCCATACGAATATGCCCGCATTCCAGAAAAAGTTTCCGGCAGCTACATACTTCAGAGCAGTTTCCTTATCAGGCTTTTCCTTGAAAGCCTCCACTTCGTAAATACCTCTGCTGTCAGTCTCTCCTTTGGCCGCAATATACCCGTAACCCGTTTCCGGTCGGCTGGGCTTGATACCCAAGGTCACGATGGCAGCTGATTCCGCTGTCTTTTCGAGTGCGACAGCGATACACCGTGCGAATTCAGCGGTATTTATCACCAGGGCGTCCGAAGGTGTGACCACGATGTTTGCCTCCGGAAACTCCTTCTTGATTTTCCAGCAGGCATACGCTATGCAAGGCGCCGTGTTGCGCGCTTCCGGTTCAGCTAGAATATGGCTTTCCGCTAATTCCGGCAACTGCGTTTTCACGATGTCTGTGTACTTTTCGCTGGTTACCACCCAGAAATTCTCTATCGGGCAGAGCGGAAGAAAACGCTCTACAGTAAGCTGTATAAGTGATTTACCACATCCCATCACGTCAATAAACTGTTTGGGATATTCGGGGGTGCTCATAGGCCAGAACCGGCTGCCGATTCCGCCTGCCATAATGACTACATGTGTTTGCATTGTTTTGTACAGTTGGTTTTAAGGCAATCTTCTAATATTGCTTTTAATCTTAATTCGAATTTTTCGATTGTAAAATAATTTAAAAATTTTTCCCTTCCAGCTATTCCCATTGAGACTCGTCTCTCTGTATTATCTAGTAGTTTTTCTATCGCATTTGCTAATTCATTAGAATCTTTAGGTGGGACGATAAGGCCTGTTTTATTGTTGTCAATAATATCAGGAATTCCTCCCTCATTACAAGCTATACATGGTTTGCAAAGCTCCATTGCTTCCAGTAAAACAAGCCCAAATGTTTCGTTAAAAGTGGGGAAGACAAAAATATCGCTAGAACTAATAATAGAGCGTTTTTCTTTTCCATATTTACTACCATGATATTTGATGTGATTGTTTAATCCTCTAGATATAACCTCTTTGTTGAAATCAGAGATACTCATATCATATGTTTCCCCTCCTACAAAATCACAAAAAAAAGGAATATTTTTCTCATGTAAAATTTTTAGGGCATCTAATAGTATGAATATTCCTTTTGTAATTAAAAGATTACTTAAAAATAAGATATGTGGAATTTGATTGTAATGTGTAATAGCAGATTGTACATCTATATCTGTACAATTCTTTTTTATACCATTGGGGCAAATATATATGTTTTCTCGTTTTACATACCGTTTGACATCTTCATAAAGTATATTTGCCAAAAGAATTATTTTTATATCTTTAAAAAAGAATTGATATAAAATATTGTTTAACAATTTATTTTGGTGTGTAGCAACTCCTTTATTATGAAAATGGGCAACTAGTTTATATCCCATTATTTTAATCATTTCTACAAGTAGAAAATCTTTATAAAATGCAGCCCCGCATGAATTAGGTGTTATATAAACTAAATCGGGATTTATACGTTTTAAAGATTTTCGTATATCATTGAATTTTAGATATATATCCTTGTATTTCCTGTATCCTCCTTTTCCGATATCATCTAAATCTTTTGCTGTTGTCAGGTTGATATAATAACATTCAAAAGTTTTATTAATAATTTCTGAATTATGAATATATTGCCCCATGACGGCTGCTCCATGAATAGGAGGGGGCATGTGCATAATAAATAATATTTTAGGTTTCATTAATATTGATACTTTTGTGTGTTTATTTTTACGATATTACTATATATGATAAGTGTTCTAAAATTACAAGAAAAATGAGACACACTTTTAAATTATCTATTCAATAGAAATATTTTTTGGTTATATCTTCCGACATTTTTAATATTCTTATTGTTTGTATAAGTTAAAAAAATCTATTGGTATATGTTTCCTATAAAAATGTACCTTATCGATAAATAAAGAATCTGGAAAAAATGTACATTCTAGGAGGGCTGATTTTATGATTTTGTTATCAGTTTTATCTATCATTTCGTTTACATGGGGTCTCATTGTTTCACTTAAAGGGTTTATATGCAATTCAAATTTTACCTTTTGGATATTACAGAAAGTTTTTATACTATCAATATAAGATTCTGCTGTTATTGAAATAGGAAATGAAGGTTGAACCTGATAATTAGGTGTATATGATGTTGTTTTGATTCCAGGTACTTGGCAGAGCCACCAGTTTGGGGTCTCATGCACTCTTTCAATTAAATGTTTGTTAAACTTATTTTTGTATTCAGAAGTGTAAAAAGGTTTCATAAAGTAATTGTATCCTATGGAGTTTAAATCATTCTGTAGTGTGTTGGGATGTATTAATAGTATAACTTTTTGAGGAGTATTTACTTTTAGATAATTATTGATAAGAAAATAATATCCAGCAATTGTCACTCCTTGGTTTGATGCTAATGAACAAATACTATTATTATCTGTGCTACAATCGTACAACTGATCACATACACTATCTCCAATTACAAGAATTTTTGCATTATGCTTTTCTTTGCTTTTACATATCATTTGGAATACTCCACTATTTACGATATTTATAGTGAATAGGCCTTTAAGCATAAAAATATTAATAATTGTTTCTATTATGATTAAAATACCTCCTAAGTAAATTAATCTTAGAAATAAGTACTTTTTATTAAAACTTTCCATAAATAAATTCAGATGAGATTAAATTACCATATCGAAGAATCAGTTCTATTAATATGGTATATATTAGGATATTGAGGTATTCGGAGTATTTATAATTTAATTTATAAATAGGAAATTCATATTTCCTTCCAAACCATTCAATAATTATGAATAATATTGCAAGATTACAATAATTGTTCCAAATAAAAGGCCTAATGATATTTCTATTATCATAGATACTTGATATATATATTATTACAGTTTCTATATTGGGAGTCCTAAATAAAATTAATCCAATAGAGAATAAGAAGTATGTGCATAACATTTGCATTGTTTCTTTGGCACTGGGAAATATTTTGTTGTATGCAACATAATCATTTTTGTAGAGTTTATTTTTTCCTGTTAGTATCAATGGAATGAATAGTAAGCCAAAATAAGCTCCCCATACTATGAAATGTAAGTTTGCACCGTGCCAAAATCCACACAATGTAAAAATAATTAAGGTATTGGCGATTGTATGTGCTAAACCACGACGATTTCCTCCTAATGGTATATATAAATAATACACGAACCAATTATTAAGTGATTTATGCCATCTTCTCCAAAACTCAGCAATATTCCTTGAGAAAAATGGATATCTAAAATTTTCGTCGCATTTTATATTTAAAAGTTTGGCAACTCCAAGAGCCATGTCTGAATAACCTGAAAAATCAAAATATAATTGTATTGGAAATAAGAAAATAACAAAAATTAGATTTATAGTAGAGGTGCTTTCAATATTGCTCCAAACTCCATTGACTATAATTGAAAGATTATCTGCAAGTACCATTTTTTTTACCATACCCCATAAAATTTGTCGTAATCCTATAATAAATAGATTGTATTTGAATTTACGAATAGTATATAGCTGTGGTATGAATCTTGATGATTTGTCAATAGGTCCAGACAAGAGGGTAGGAAAGAATATTGTATATACACTATATCTAATAAGATTTTTTTCGGCTTTAATATCCCCTCTGTATGTATCAATTAAATAACTTATTATTCGAAAAGTATAATAACTGATACCTATAGGAGCAATTATATTGATGGTTGAAAAAGTTTGAACATTTAGTAATGCTGATATACTTTCTATAAAGAAATTATAATATTTGAAATAAATTAACGAAGTTAATACTAAAATAATACCAATAGATAGCCCTATTAATCTATATGTTTGTTTATTATCATATGATATCCAATATTTACTTAATAAGAATGATATTATAGTTAATGTGAGTGCTATCCATGCAAGTCTAAAATCAATGATACATATGGCTATTATACTTGCTATAAATAACAAAATATTTTGAACAGTTACCTTATGTGTATTGTAATATAATATCAGTAAAGGTATTAATATGTAAAAGAAATTGAATGAGTTAATTTCCATTGATTCGTAATATTTGTTTTATATATCCTTTTAGCATTACGTCTGGTAAAGCTATAAATACAGCACGTTTAAATCCTACCTTATTGTATAGGTATCTGAAAATAGTAGTACGAAATGTTTTTGTAGAAGGGTGTGAAAGTTGTTTGTTTGTCAATCTAGCTTCTTCATACTTCCTTTCTATACTAAATATTTGCTTTCCTATTAAGTTATATAAATTCTTCCCTTTTTCATTATTTATAAGAACAACAGAAATTCCATCTTTTTTATTATAAGGAAAAGGGGCTAATTTCCCAATATCAAAGAAATCCCCTATACTTAGATCTCCGACTCTTTCAGGTCGGGCATAATGACATTGATAGCAACTTTCTCTGTAAGTAATACCCCGGAAGAATGATTTTAAATAATAATCAATATTTAATGGTCTAACAATTTTTTTACCTTCTTTATCATATGAAATAAAAAAGTTCGAATGTCCATCTCGGAATTTAAGATTAGAAATAGATAATTCTTTTATTCCTTCTTTTAGTAATTTGATAGATGGAACTCCATGACATATCAAGTCGATGGTAAATAAATTGTCATATTCTTTGTTTAGAAATGTTTTTAATCCGGCAACTTGGCAAGGAGTTCCTATGAATAATACATTTATATTGTTTTTTAAATCTTTTTTAATTTGACTATAACTACTTCCAATTGTACTCTGAACATATTTGGAGCCTTTGAACTTTGCTAAATCGATTATATTGTTACAGCGTGAGTGGTGAATATTAAATCCATCTGCTACACATCCATACACGACTCCATTATTATTTACAATTGTTTTAGATAGTACAGAGGCAATACCTCCTGATGAGCTAGTTTGCCTATCATTTTCGTCAATAGCCCATGCTGCATAGCAATGCTTTACTTGCTGAAATAGAGGAGTTGTATTGTTGGGACAGACTTTTCTGCAAAGATTACATTCAATGCATAATGATTTATCTATTGATGGATACATATGACCATAAGAATCTTCTATCATTTTAATACATGCCTTTGGACATATGTTTATGCATGCGGAACAACCCGTACATTCATCTTTTCTACAAATCTCAGGATAATGCTTCATTTAGATAGCTTTTTGATTCATTCAGATATGTTTTTTTTAAAGATTCTATTTTAGAATAATCTATTTTTTCATCAATTACATTAAATGAGCTTTCATCAATTATTAGATGAGTGCTTAAATTGAATTTTGTTAATAGGCTTTCCATTCTGCTATTTACTTTATCTCGTAGTCTATTGAATACAAAAAACTCTTTCTCAAAAATAATAGAAAAGGCAGTACCATGAAACGAGTTGCTTAGGAAATAGTCACAGTTATAGATGTAAGATAAAAATTCTTTGGGGCCTTGTCCCATAATATTTTTATCTGCATATAATAATGGATATTTATCATTTATAGCATAAATTTTTGCTCCTGTTTTTTCTTTTAATAATAGAGCAAATTTTTTTAGAATTCGATTATTTTCAAAATCATAGATTAGGATAAATTTTTCTTTCTTTTTTATTGGTGTCATTAATTTTTTCCATTTGTCTGTGGTAATTAAAAATACTGGATCTAACACCCAAGTTCCATGAATTCCTAATGAGTTTAATATGTCAAGTCCTTGAATCTCTCTAACTGCAATAGAGTCAAATTTCTCTAGATAATTTTTTATTGTAGGTTTTATGGATTCATTGATTGAAGTGATGGAGAAACTTGCAGAATAAGCAATTTTCTTCCCTTTTTTTACAAATTCTAGATAATATGCTGGACATTTGCCTTGCTCATATGATGAATTCCACACCTGATCACTTCCTACAATAAATGCATCTGCTGATGGTGGATTTTGCATAAGTTCTTCATTTGTATAATAAGTTCTAGTTGAATCTATTTCTTTATTCATAAATTCGTCGAACTTTTTTATTCGTTTGTGTAGCATTAGTAATTGCATATATTTAAGTCCGCGGTAAATCCATCTTGTTAGTTTGAACTTATTAAATCTGCTATTTTTATTAACCCATTTCCAATTATATCTACTTAATAGAAAATCTGGTTTAAAATCAATGACTTTTGCTTCATGACCTTGTTCTTTCAGGTATTCTAACAAGGCATAAGTTTGTAAAGCTGAACCATAGTTATAACAATCATGTGTAGTTATTGTTCTTATTTTCATTTTTTATTTATTAGTTTTTTGTGTATTAATAATTTCTAGTATCCCTTGATATTCCCTTTTTGCACTATTTTCAGTATTAAATTTAGATTCAATTGTGACTGAATTTTGTCCAAATGTCTTCAAATCTACATGATGAAAATAATCTAGAGTTTCTATTATGGACTGTGAAATTTGTGAATCAAATACATGACCATTTATTCCTTCTTGAATTAATTCATTGTGACAACCATTGTAAATAGTAGTAGCTACCGGAAGTCCACAAGCCATAGCTTCTGGAATTACTAAACTCCAATTATCTTCCATTGTTGGCAAAATGAAAACATCAGCTATTGCATAATATTTATATATCTGTGTATATTCTATTTTACCTTCTAAAAATATGGAATGTTCGTTCTTGTATCTATCTTTTAACTCTTCAAGAAGATTTCCTGTTCCAACTAATATTAGTGAATCATTAGGATATTGCTTTATATGTGTAAGCCAAGCTTCAAGTAAAGGACTAACTCCTTTACGGTTAATAATTTGTCCTATAAAAAGATAGATAATACCATTATCTCCTCTTTCGTATTTTAGTTTAAAATTATATTTATCTTTTACAGATAGATTATTTATTGCTGTGATGAGGCCTTCACTATCAGCGCTCATCCCTCCAATTTTTATTTTTTTTTCATTAATTCCTAATGAATATAAATATTTTTGGGTTTCTTTTCCGTTTACTAAATACCCTGTAATGAATTTGTTTGTTAATTTTCGATAGAGCTTTTTCATCCAGTTTGTATTTCGTTCTGTATGTAACGTTCTCTCGTAACCCATAAATAATGGTATCTTAAAAACTTGAGAATATAGAATCAGGAACGGGGTCCATTGGAAGAATCCTTCTGTGATAATTATATCAGGTTTTATAGAGTGGACGGTTGATAATAACCCAAAAGGGAAAGGTATACGTTGGCCTTTCTCACTGTTGTATTTTGAGAAGGATAAAGTATAAGTATTGAAAATCTTTTCCTTTTTATAAATAATTGCATTACTCCCTAATGCATCAATAAAGCGTTGCATTAGTTTTTCTCTTCCTGTTAATTTGTAGCGATTGGAAGAAAAAAGGAAGTAAAACTCTCCATCACATAATTTATTGAGTTGTTTGTAAAAAGGTATTCGATAATCAAGTGCTATTGGGTTACAATATAAAATTCTCATGATAAAATATAGTTTTTATTTTATAATGTATTGTTATAAAGTTAGAAAATTATAGAGTCTTGAAATTTCTTTTTTTTGAGATTCTAAGTAACGGTAGATATTATTTTGATATTTTGTATATAATTCTTTGTCTAATATTCTGTATGGATTAAAATTGTCAATACCATTATAAATAAAACCTAAATCTTTTTGTTTGATTAAACTTAAAGCTTTACATGCATTTCCAATAACTGGTGTTCCATTGAATAATATATCTAGTACTACTCCACTGCTTCGTTCATTGTATGTACCAGAATAATTTAATATGCAATATTTACTTTGACGTATATATCGGTGGTATTCATCATTTGTAACATAACCAATTTTCATCTCAATTGAAGGGTCTTCTTTGGCTACTTTGTTTAATTCTTCCAATATTCCTTCTTCACGAACTTGACCGGCTATTAGTATTTTAAGTCCTTTATTAGCTAAGTGCTTTATGGCTTCTAATTGACCTTTGTCTTTGTATATCCCTCCAACTAGGCTGTAATCATAAACTCTTTTTTCATAAGGTAATTTATTTATTGTGTTTATATCATCTGTATAGATATAATCTGTTACGACGATATATGGTCTATTAAACTTTTTTCCAACATTGTCTGATGAACAAATAATTCCGTTAATTTTATTTTTAATTAAATTGTATAATAGACGTTTCCAAAATGAATTTATACATTCATCATAATATTGTATTAGAAATAGTTTACTATTATTCTTTTTATAAAATAAAAGAAGGGCAATGAAAGTGGTAAGTATTGCAACTGATTGCATGACTATAATATTTCCTTTTGCTTGTTTAAATAAGGTTTTACAATTAATAATTTCATGCCATTTGGTTATCCATTTTTTTTCGTTATAAATATGGTCATATGGAAGTTGCATTAGATGTTTGGTAAATTGACTTTTATATATAGGACCTCCTGCAACAATACATTTATTACTAAACATCTTTAGATAGTTTTGTGCAACTGGGAAGTAATGTCCTGAGGTTTTTCCATTTCTATTTAAAGAGCAAATGTCTGCTATTACAATTTTATTCATTGTTTATGATTTTAAGATATAATTTATAATATTCTAAATATTGTTTTTGGGAGAAATGTTTTGCTCTATCTATACAATTTTTTTTTGTATAATTGGTTGGTGTTTTATTGATTTGTTCAATAGCTGAAATTAGTTTATTCAAGTTTCCTTTTGGAACAACTATTCCTGTCTTATTATCAATGGCTTCAGGGCTTCCACCTGTATTGAATGTAATTATAGGAGTTCCAGACGCTAGGGCCTCAATATTGGTTGTTGGAAAATTATCAGCTAATGTTGGATTAACGAAAATAGAAGCATTCTGATACCATGCGACCATTTCTTCTATGGTTGAGGTTTTTCCTGTGCATATTATTCCTTTTTTCTTAAGATTTTCTTGTGTTTCTTTCGATATACCTCCGATTAAAACAATTTGATATTCGCTATTAAGCATGGGAGCCATTTGTTCAAAAAATTTTAGTCCCTTTCTGTTTTCCCAATGGATTGCACATCCAAGAATAATTTTCTTTGAGCTATTGATATGATATTTCTTCCGGATGTCAATGTTTATTTTGTTTGAAAAAATAGAAATATCAACACCATTATAAATTACTTTGATAGGATGTTTTCTAAGGAAAGATTCTTTTACAAAATTTGCAAGCCAATTGGATGGGACAACAATTTGTAATTTTTTTATTTTATTGATCCAATATTTTCTTATAATCCATTGTATATGGGTTCCATCTATTGGTGTCTCTTTTTGTGGGCATTTTCCACAGCCAGTTTTCCATTTATCACATTTTACTTCATCAAAATAGGGGCAGCCACCAGTGAATGCCCGGCAATCATGCATTGTCCATATTATTGGTATATTATGTTTGTTTACATAATGTACAAATAAAGGGATATTTAAAAAGTCATCGTTAATTAAATTACAATGAATTAAATCGGGTTTGTATTTATTGAATTTGTATAATAAATTAAGCGTACTAAATATAGAAAATATATCTCGAATTCCGGTTATACAGAATAGTCGGTTATGAATGAACCAATTTAATCTGTTCCCAAATATTTGTTGTCCTGGTAATATGCATCGGTGGTTTCTTCCACTGTTAGGGACATATAATCGACAGGTATCACCATTTGTTTCAATTACAGAATATAATGCTTTATAGAAGCGAGGGAAAAATCCTGAGTTGCCTGAATGAATAATTGCTATTCGCATAGTAGGTGCTTAATATTATTGTTATTCATAGTTAAATACTTATTTTGGAAGGCTAATCCAATCATAATCCATATGGTTAAATGAAAGAAATTGCATCCTAACATATCTCCAATATAGCCATTAAAGAAAAATCCCGTTAAAGAAATAGCAATTCTATGCATCATCTCATTTTTGGATTTTCTTAGTATATTGATTATTGCTAGAATTATGATAATATTAAATACTATGAGATAAATAATACCAGCTCTTAAAAGATATGTTAGAAAAGTTACTTCATTTGTTAATCGTCCGGTTGTCTTTCCTTTGATAAGATTGTATGATTTAGAAAAATATTCACTATAATATCCTGAATATGCTCCTTTACCGAAGAGCCAAGAATTTGTTTCAGTTAAGTCTTCTGCTAGCTCTGTGTATAGAAATGTTCGTGTATCTTGAACCATATTCTGTTTATTGCTATATTTACTCATGTGAGTAAATGGAGACTCTTTTGTTTGAATTGAGTATATAATTGTTCCTATGGTAATAAACAAAATGCCGAAACAAAATATAGTAGATAATTTTTTCCATCTTGAAAGTAATAAAGAAATAATACCGAATGTCAGTAGAATTAGAAAGGAACGCATGCCATCTAATCCAAATTTAATAGTAAAGGGAATAAGAATTAAATATATAATTCTTTTCTTTTTTGAATAATAAGGATAAAATATAAATATGCTGAGTAGAATAATATTAACGGGGGAATAAAAATTGATTCCAGTAATTGTTAATATCATGCACCAGCAAGCAAAATAAAAGGAGAAACGCTTAAGCAATAATAATGGCCTTTCTGTGAAAGATAAGTAATAAAATAATGGTGCTGCCATTAATAAAGCTGTATATTCGTTTCCAAATAGTGTAATGTATAAATTCCCATTTCCATATGTATTACCCCAAATAGCTGATCTTATAGTTTGTATAATTCCAGATATTAATAGAAATAGATATAAAATGTATATGTGTTGAGGTGTTTGATTTTTTGCACGAATAATATTAATCCTTTTTATCTTAAAGATGGCGTACCACATGGATACTGCAATAAATAACTTTTCAACTTGAGGACCTTGTTCACTTCTCCCCCATATACTCATTATAATAGTGGCAATAAATACTACTATTATAGGTAACTCATTATTAGTATAATATTGTTTTAAGAATCTCATGTTAAATCATATTTAGCCACTGCTTTCCAATATTATTTATGTTAAAGAAATTACTATATTGGTATGCGTTGTTAGATAATATTTTTAACTTATTCTCATTCTTTAGTAGACACTCTAAGCAATGGGCATAATCTTTTTTATTATATGGCTTTATTAAAAAACCATTTATATTGTTTTTTATAATATCAGTTGCAGAGGCAAAACTATGAAATGCAATAGGAACACATCCAAAACTCATTGCTTCTGTTAAAACAAGTCCCCACCCCTCAAAAATACTAGTCATAGTAAAAATGGATGCATTTTTATATAAGGATTCCATGTTAGAAACATATCCTAGTAATTCAATATTTGATATTTTTTCTTTATTTATTCGATTTTCTATAATAGAACGTAATTCGCCATCACCTGCTATTTTTAGGGTCCATTCAGGACATTTAGGTTGAACAAGTTTCCATATATCTAATAAAAGTTCGATTCCTTTTTGAGAGGTTAGTCTACCTGCAAATATTACTATTTTATCTTTCAAGGGGATGGATATTGGTCGTTGGATGGTAAGAGGATTATTTATAGTTGAAAGTTTCTCTAAAGTTTTAAGGCCAGAGATTAATTTGAATCCATTTATAAATGATGTGGATAGGAGAATGTAATCGTTACAATATTTGTATAACTCTCTATATCTTTGTCTTGTTTTATATGTTAGGTAATACAATGTTAATGGCAATTTTATCCATTCTTTTAATGAAAGTTGTCTACTTTTGATTTTAAATGTATATAGTTTAAAACCAGCCATAGGATCATTATGCTCAGCAATTATCAGTTTTGCAGATCTTATATTGATTCTATATAATAAAACCTCAATAGTTTCATAACTATCTTGGAAAATAATTGTCGTATAATTATTTTTATCAATAAGTGTTTGTAAATAATGTATGTTATTATTAGAGGTAAGATTAATAGAATTGGGTAAATGATAGATATTTATTTGTTTGTTTAATGTATAATCTATTTTGTCATTATATCTTACAGATAAAATATCTACAGATATATTTTGATTGGAAAGGTAATTTGCGAGTGTAGCAGTTACACGTTCAATACCACCAAAATCTGGAAATCTACTTAAATAAAAAAGTATTTTCTTATTTCTTTTCTGCAGATAGTTCATAAATTATAAATTTATAAAATTGATATTGCTTTGTTGTATAAATATAATTTAATATATATATTGCTTATTAAATAGTTGATTTATATAAATTTATATGCTTTAATGCAGAAGATTTCCAAGTAAAAAGTTGACATCTCTTGATACCATTTGTTTTCATTATTTCTTTTCTAGAAGTGTTTGATAATAGATTGATAATTTTACTATACATATCTTCTTCATTGAGAGGATTAAAATATTCTGCACTAGTTCCTGCAACTTCATGAAAGCATGGTATGTCACTTACAACACAAGGGCATCCTGAGCGAAAACTTTCTAGAATAGGCATCCCAAATCCCTCATTTTCTGATGGGTATACAAAGCATTCAGCAAACTTGTAAAGTGATATAAGCTCTGTTTCATTGGCTAATATTGTATGTGTACAATTAGAGAGATTCAGTTTTTCGATAAGTCGTTTTTCATCTTCAGTGAAGTTATTTCCTGTACATACGAGATTTAGTTCTGGTAGTTTATTGTGTATTTCAGCGAATACATTAATGAATCTATAAAAATTTTTATATAACGTTCTTCCACCAACATATAAAATATATGGAAAATCTATAATTTTCATGATATTAGTTGTATCTATTAAATCTATTCCATGATAAATAACTGTTATTTTATTAGGTGGTACATTTAAATATTGTACTAATTCATCTTTTGTTTGTTGACTAACAGCTATTAAATGTGTTGCTTCATCAGCACATATTTTTTTATGATTAATTGTGACATCATTTCTAAACATTTCTGGATATTTTTCTTGAGTCATGTCATGAAATGTTACAATTATTGGTTTTGTATTATGGCTTTTGAACAAGCAGGGATTATAATAGGATGGATGATATATATCAAATGATTGATGATCTAATATGGGCTGTATAATTTGGTTGAATCGTTGGCTTTTTTGGATTTTTCTAATGATAGGATTTGTGCTATATTTGAATATTTTGTAGTTATTTAAATAATAATTGCGAGTGCCTATAAAATTATACTTGTACTGTATTTTTTCTTCTATAGGGGTGTTTCTTATAATTTCAGCAAAATAGCGTGAAACTCCTCCAATAAGCTGCCAGCTAAAAACTTGATTATCGATAAAAACTCTAAGCATTTAATGAATCTTTTAGAAATGATATAGAATTATCTTTTAATTTGTTCAGTTTTTCCTTAATGTTTATCCAATTAATGGGAGAATTTAAAATTGATTCGACTGTTGTTGAATTAGGTATATATATATGGTTTGTTAAGTCTAATGCATTTAGTAAATTTAATAATCGTTCGTTCCCTGCTTTGTATTTGTTGGGTAGTAGCATCACCATAAAAGGACGTTCTAATATAATACTGAAAACGAGACCATGAAATGAAGAGGTAATAACCCCTTGAGAATTGTATATCTTATTTAACCACTCAATAATTGTCATAGTCTTAGGCTTATAGTTACCAAGCTTTTTTAAGGCCGGAATATATCCATTTGACATAGATAAAATTAACTTTAACCGCTTCCTTTCTATATAATTAGAAATTTCCTTCCAAGGTGAGTTCTATCAATTCAATTTATCCTCTTGTATCAGACAGCAGAACTCTTT
>OJMK01001914.1_pt1 | contig 15453 bp, 10 predicted proteins | sample 1597201 | NCBI WGS metagenome assembly OJMK01 (sample SAMEA2452125, study PRJEB22498) | human gut metagenome | reverse complement strand
TGCGTCACCGCTCAGCTGTTTTTCGGCTTTTATCAGATTTCCCTCGATGAAGGCTTCACGCTCGTCTGCGGTTTTGCTCTTTGCGGGATTTTTACCGCCGGTACGCAAAGGTTCTCCGCCAAACGCCATTGAAAACACGCTTAAAAATCCGCCGATAGCCTTGATTATCCTGACAGGGAACATCAGTATATCCATTGCCAGATTGCTTTTTTGCTTTGTCGGAACGTATTTTCTGCGTATGTAGTATATGTTTCCGTCGGCATCGTCCTGCGGCTTTATGCAGTCGAATCCTTCCTCTGCGATAAATTCGTCTATTGTTCCGCTTCGTGTATCGAAAAGACATATCGTACACGGGCTTTTTTCCGCAATCGCTCCTCCGCCGTTTGTCGCAAAGCCCATAGCCGTATAGTAGATTATATCGCTGTTCCTGCGTGAAATAAACGGGTGCGTTTCGCTGGTAAACCCTTCTGTGAGCTGTTCAAAGCTGCCGTTTTTCGTATCGACAAGGGCAATGTGATTTTCGTAATACCCGTTTCCTGCGCTGACTACGCACTTCCCGTCATAGCAGTCAATATCATTGATTATTTCTTCACGGTTTGCGAAAATATAGTTTTCTCCCTCGCTGTCCTTGAAGTACATACCGCCGACATTATCCGCAAAAGTCGTGTATATCAGCCTGTCGCCGCACGAACCGATGCCCTTGAGCATATCGAATGCTTCATTTTCGCCGTATTCCTTCTGCTCAACGCCCATGAACTTTGCACCTTTGCCGGTGGTTTTCCATTCATCACGGGCCTTCATCTTACGCACTGCGTCACGGTAGCTCTCCACACGCTCACAGTGAACGAGGTGTTCCTTGCCGTTTTCAATGTTATAAAGCTCGCCTTCCGATAGGCAGTAAATATTCATATCATTCCCCCAAAGCTGTTATTTCTGTCCGTAATATGCGTTAGCGCCGTGCTTTCTCAGATAGTGCTTATCAAGAAGCTCCTGCTGCATAGGCTTGATATTTCTGTCAAGCAGAAGGTTGAACATGGCCATCTTTGCGACATTTTCAAGCACGACTGCATTGTGTACAGCGTCGATTGCGTCCTTGCCCCAGGCAAAAGGTCCGTGAGAGTGTACGTTTACAGCAGGTACGGAATCGGGATCGATGTTACGCTTTTTGAACGTGTCAATGATTATCGTGCCTGTTTCCTTTTCGTATTCGCCGCCGATAGCTTCGGGCGTCATCTTGTCGGTGCAGGGTATAGCCCCGTAGAAATAGTCGCCGTGCGTTGTGCCGAGCGCAGGAATATCAAGTCCGCTCTGTGCAAAGGTCGTACTCCACTGAGAATGCGTATGAACTATACCGCCGATGTCAGGGAACGCTTTGTACAGTTCAAGATGTGTCGGCGTGTCGCTTGACGGCCTTAAATCGCCCTCGACCTGCTCGCCGTCAAGAGTTACTACAACAAGATCGTCTACCGTCATATTCAACGCCGGATGGCTTTATTACGACAAGTCCTCTTTCACGGTCTATTCCCGATACGTTGCCCCATGTGAATGTTATAAGGTTGTATTTCGGAAGCAGTAGATTTGCTTCAAGCACCTGCTTTTTGAGCTTTTTCAACATAATGCCGTCCTCCTGTTTTATTTGCATTTTTTGCAAAATTATCTGCATTTTTAACTAATTCATTAAAATTTTTTAAATGAAAAAATCAACGTAAAATCTCACGAAGCAGCTTTCATCATTTTAACAGTTCATGTATTCCCCGAATCATGTCTCTCTTTTTAGTGTAATCATCTTCTCTAAGTAATTTTCCCTTTTCACTTAAAGTAATAATATTCGCAGGAATTTCAATTTCAGGTTTATACTCAGAATAGTTAATTGTTGCTAATATAACCTGCGGCAGCATTTTCATCTGCGCGATCATTTTTAAAATGTCTTTGCTGCTGGAAGCACTTGCCTCTTTTGCCCGTGGTGAATCAACCACAAAAGAAAATCTCGTTGCACTGGTTTTAAAATACTCCATTGTTTGAAAAATAGCTACAAATTGCGCCAAAATAATTTTATTTTCTAACGTTCCCTGTGCCTTAATGGGTTTTAATAGGTGAATTTTCCCCTCATAAGAAGGATTCCAAGCACCCAAAGCCATAATGTTCAATCGAACATACTCAACATATTTTTCCTCGACTTCCTTCTTATTAGGAAGTTTTCGGAGTTCTTTATTAATTTCCTTGAGATCTTCTTCAATCTTCTGAATCTCTAAAGTCGTTCTATCTAATTGCTTTTGAAATCGCATAGCAGAGGCGGCCAGCCCACGTCGCCTGATATAAATATCAAATTCATCTTTTTGAGCCTGAAAAGCCTTTTCTTCCACTTTCATTTGCCGGCTGAGATCCACATATTTCTTTTTTTCAGAATCGAGTTTTTCAGAGACCGAATCAATTAAAAGTTGAATTTGCTGGCACATATAGTCTTCGTTCAGCGCACCATAGTTAGACCTAACAAGATCAAAAATCTCATCATCAAAAATATATCCACAGTTCGGGCAAACATGATGTTTATGATCTTCATTTCCTGCGGTTGAATTTTTCGCTGATATATACTCTCTGATTACTTGTAAATTATACTGATGTTGGTGAAGAGTAGCTTCTGAACTTTGAATCTCATTTCGTATGGTTCCTATTCTCTTTACCAGATTTTCAATCTGTTTTTTAGGCTTCTCGAGTTGTACCTCTAACTCGCTTACCGTATCTGCAGGAGGAAGATTAGCCGTTTCTTCTCTCAAAGCGGATAAAATTATATTTAGTCTATCATTTTCTGCCTTCAAAGTTTCTTGGCTTTCTTTAAGGCAATCTCTTTTTGCCATAAGTTCAACTGTATTTTTGGTATAAATGTTAAGGTGATAATATAAAGATTTAATTCTATCTGTACTTTTATATTGATTTATCGAGGCAAAACTATCATAGAGTCCACTCCAGCCTTTATCTTGGTCGATATAATATGGCATAAATGTAAATGCCGGAGGCGCCATTTCAACTTTTCCTGTTTCCTTATTGGGCAGATAAACCGAAAAATCAAAAATTTCTCCCAGCAGTGGAGCTAATCCATTAGTAACGCTATCTGTAATTTTCAAGAGTGTATCACCATCGAATACAGCAAAGCGCTTCATAAAGCGTGCAATCCGATATTCTCTCCCCATTACACTTAAAGTTGCAACATACAGCTTTGACTGCTTATCCCAAACTGAGTCAAAGTCAACCTCTGCTCCCAAAGTATAATACATAGACTTTAATAATGATGATTTGCCCATATGGTTATCCACACTTGTTACCACATTCAAGCCTTTTTCAAATGGTTGAATACGAGCGGTTTCATTTTGCATATCCGCTATCATTATTTCCTTGAAATAGACTTCTTTCATACAGCCATTCTCCATTCATTTATCAGGATGCTAACAACTAAAACATCTATATAGGTTTTGCTGTAAATCGGATTTTTTATGGGGAGAGTATTATAAATTCTATCGCAATAGCCTCTGGCCGGCTCTTCGTCCTCTCGTGATTTTTCCTTACACGCGCACCTTATTTGCCGATACAATGCGGAAAACGACTCTTCTTTTCTCTGTACATCGCTCAAAAGCTTCGTATACTCAAGAGCCGCTTTCATTTTCTCATCGTTGGAGTAGCCCATGCACGTATCAATTTCTTGAAATGGAGGCACATCGATATACATGGATTCTTCTATAATACGAGAAAAATCAGATTTTGAAACACCTTTTTTCTTCCTGACTTCAGTGAACAATGCATTCTTATCTAACGCCTCATATGACTGGCAACGAGTTAGCAACTCCATCATTGCGCCAAAAACTGTTTTCGCAGATTCAACTGTAATGCGAGGATATTGCTTCTGCAAAAAGCTGCTCATTTCCTGTTCAACAATGTCTCGGTGCCTAGATATCGACAATGTGGTTCTTATGTGAAAGAACTTTGACAAGTCCACATTTTCCACCGAAATTCCATTTTTCTTAGCTATGTCACCTTTAATCTTCTCCACCATGCGTGGATTAAACGATTCAAAGGATGTTCGCTCGGCAATGTATGTCTTTTTTTCTGTATGACGTTTCCCATCGACATCCTTAAAATTCACGGATACTCTTAACGGGCAGTTGGTAATTAAGCCCAGTTCCTTAACAAACCATTCGGGGTTACTGAGTTGTTCATATAATTTAGCAATCCAATCTTCTGATATTGCCGTATCAATGCTGATAGAATCCTCACTTGTTTTCATTTGATAGTAGCTAACAGTTTCAGGCAACACATCATCGTCAAACAATGTTATATCATCATAATGATCCAATACCAGTAGATAATTTAGATTGGGATATAATTCAATCGCCATATGTAGTGCCTGACTTATTTGCATTTCAAAACGATTATATGCGAGACTTCCAGACTTCTTATCAATCGATACAGCATTCTTCTTTTCATCCAGCTGTTTCTTTCGCATATAGTCCTCCTTGTATTACCAAACTCGTCACAAATGGTCTCTATTGTCATCAAAAGACCTTTTTAACGTCGTTATATTTCCTCTTTAATCATTTGTATTATCCGATAATAAGCATCTTCGTATCTTCCATTGCATTGAGATAATTGAATCGATTTAACCACGACATGTGCACCCGTAAGTAGATGGTGTATATTTTCTTTCTTCAAATACGTTTGTCTTTGCCTTTGTTCATCTTTTAAGTTGCTCGTTTCCAAATCATCAATAACATCATAGTATGTGATTTGATTTTTCATATACTTTCGCATATTGCAATAATTAGTATAATAAATGGACGCACGGTGTGTTAAAAGCCACCAAATATCGGACTCCACTGTAGTTAGTCCAAGGCCAATAATATCAATATTTGTAGTATAAAAAAGTTCTCCCCAGCAATTAGTGGGCTCATCTTCTCCCATAATAATTCTCTTGATTTTCATTTCGTCTTTATAATTACCTTCCCTTGTGTTCAGTTTGCCACGAAGCTTTTCTATGATTCCCATATAATGTTCATATCCCAAACAGATTGATGCCGAACTACTTGCTGCGCCGTGCATATGATAAAATTTTGTGCCCTGTTGAACGGATGTTGGATCCCACAAATATTTTAAAGAGGAGTTACTCTTATCTTTAGCATCTTTATAACTAAAATCTTGATTATAGGCATTTTCCAAGAGGTAATCATAGTTTGTTGTTATAATTGCATTCACCGGTATCGCACATAATTCATGTTGTATGGCATTTGCAGGGAGCTTTTTGTCCTGAACTTTATTTGCGATTTTTTTCTTTATATCATTATAAATCTGACTACTTGGATTGGATGATTTTCGCAGAATAGTATTTACAATGCGTTCAAATTCAAGTGGCATAGGTAAATTATCAATATGCTCTACGCCATACTCATTAGCTATGTCATCAAGCAAATCTTCCCACGATATGCTTGATTTGAGTGTCCGGTTCAATCCATTCCCAATTAGTAATGTTTTATCCATTTTCCTTTCCTCACAATTTGCCAATATCGTAAGCTATTCTTGCAAAGCCAATTTTGCAAAGCCAATTGCCCACACAAACAGCTCCTTTGTCTTATTTTGCTGTCCTCAGTGCCAAATACATCACATTACCACCTGTCAAGCAATAAGTAACGCTATTGCGGCTTTGCGTTACCGCTATCCTACAACCACTCTTTACTATACGTTCTGTGATGAACCAAGCATCATTGTAAAAACATTTCACCTTGTATATGGTTATCACAAAGCCTTACATCTACTAACAATTATAATTAGCCACTCGAATAAACGCAAGTGTTTCTTATAAACGTAAAAACAATATATATCTAATTATAAAGTCCATATTACCTTTATGAATTGCGTTGCAAATATCTTGCATAAAATTTGCAACGCAAGCGTATTTTTTTCTGCATACCGTACCTGCTATAATAGTATCGTCAAAATTGAACAGAAACACAAGAGCGCCTTTTTCGAGGGCGCTCTTTTTGTTTGGAGGTGGTCGAAATTTCACGCGAAGAGCGGGATGTTTACCTGATCCCGCAGAATTTTGTGGACACCGGCACGATTCTCGGCGGCACGGTCAAACTGCGCAATGCAGTAGAGGCGGCTGTGCTTGCCGTGGGCAGCGCGGTGCCGCTGTTTTATCTGCCGTTGGCGTTCAATATCCGGCTGATGATTGTCATTGCGGTGTCGGTGCCGCTGGGCGTTTTCGGTGTGGTAGGTATCGGCGGCGACAGCCTGACGCAGTTTGTGGCGCACTGGTTCCACTTTATGAAGCGCCGCCGCATCGTCACGCCCACGCCGCAGGGCAATCTTGAAGCCAACCGACACCGGCATCTGCGATTCATCAGCAAGCGATACCGCATTGTCTACTACGACGATACCAACACCTTGCCCCATAATGCACAGGTCTTGCAGCGCAAAGCAGACCGCCACGGAAAGCTGGTAAAACGGCAGACGCTCTACGATTTGCTGCCCATCGAGAAAATCGAGGACGGCATCCTGCACACCACAGATGACCGCTACATCAAGATCCTGGAAATCGAGCCTATCAACTTCCTGCTGCGCTCCCCGCGCGAGCAACGCAGCGTCATCTACTCGTTCGCCAGCCTTTTGAAAGTCAGCCCGGTGCGATTGCAATTCAAGTCGTTTTCCCGCAAGGCAGATGTCAACGCCTATCTGGACAAGCTGCGACGGGATGCCGCCAACGAACCCGATGCCGACGTGCGCAAGCGCCACATGAGCTATATCCGCTTTGTAAAGCGTCTCGGCTCCCGCGATGCAGTCAGCCGCCGTTTCTTCGTAATTTTTCAGTACGAAGCACCTACAAATGAACGAAATATCTCCTACGCCGAAATTGTCTCCACGCTCGAAACCACCGCCCGTAACTTCCGCACCTATCTGGCACAGTGCGGCAACGCCATCGTGGAACACGAAAACGAGGACGAGTTCCTCACAGACGTTTTCTATACCTTACTAAATAGGCGAACGGCGGTACAGGTGCCATTGCAGGAGCGCATCCAAGACGTGCTTGCCAGCTATCTGGCCCAGAACGATGCCACCGCACTGGACAAGATACCGCCTGCCGCCTTTATGATTCCACCCTCGCTGGATTTGAAGCATGGGCGCTATCTCTATATGGACGGCACCTACCACGCCTACTTGATGATTCCCGCAGACGGCTACCGCGCACAGGTCACAGCCGGGTGGATGGCCCTGCTGGTGAACGCCGGTGAGGGTATTGATGTGGATTTGTTTCTGGAACGACAACCCAAAGAACGCATGATGCAGAAAATCGGGCAGCAGATCCGCATCAACCGCAGCAAAATCAAGGACACCAGCGACACAAACTCGGATTTCGATGACCTCTCCAACGCCATTCGTTCCGGCTGCTACCTGAAAGACGGCCTTGCCAACAACGAGGATTTCTACTACGCCGCCATCCTCGTAACGGTCACCGCCGCCAGCGTCAAGGATTTGGAGTGGCGCATCGGGGAGATACGTAAGCTCATGGTCTCGCAGGATATGAATTTGCAGCTGTGCAGCTTCCGGCAGGAGGCAGCCTTTCTCTCTTCCCTGCCGCTGTGCGCCCCGGATGCGGCGCTGCTCAAGAAATACCGCCGCAATATTCTCACCTCCACCGCCGCCAGCTTTTATCCGTTCGTCAGTTTTGAGTTGTGCGACACCAACGGTGTGTTGCTGGGCGTGAACAAGTACAACAACTCCCTTGTCAGCCTCGACAACTTCAATACCCGCATCTACAAAAACGCGAACATGGCAATCCTCGGCACTTCCGGCGCGGGCAAGACGTTCACCATGCAGCTTATCGCCCGTCGTATGCGTCTGGCAGGAACACCGGTTTACATCATTGCCCCGCTGAAAGGACACGAGTTTTACCGTCAGGCCAAGGCGCTGAACGGCACCATTATTCGCATCGTTCCGGGCAGCCCGGACTGCATCAATGTCATGGAGATTCGCAAAATCGACCACACCAGCAGCGAGCTGCTGGATGGCCCCATGCCGGAGCAGTCGGAACTGGCCGCCAAAATCCAGAAGCTGCACATTTTCTTCTCGTTGCTGATTCCCGATTTGAGCAATGAGGAACGCCAGTTATTGGACGAAGCCATCGTCACCACCTACCGCAATAAGGGCATTACCTATGACAATGCCAGTCTGGACAACCCGGCACATCCCGGTCAGTACCGTGAAATGCCGATATTGGGCGACCTTCACGCGGTTTTGGCGGTTGCCCCGGAAACGCGGCGCATTGCCAATATTCTGAACCGTCTTGTCCACGGCTCGGCATCCAGCTTCAACCGCCAGACGAACGTGAACCTTGACAACAGCTATGTCGTCATCGACATCAGTGAGCTGTCCGGCGATCTGCTGACCGTGGGTATGTACATCGGGCTGGATTATATGTGGGATAAGGCCAAAGAGGACCTGACCCGCCGCAAGCAGATTTTTATAGATGAAGTCTGGCAGATCATCGGCGCATCGTCCAACGCTTTGGCGGCCAACTATGTGTTCGAGGCCGTCAAGACGATTCGCGGCTATGGCGGCGGTGTGCTGGTTGCCACGCAGGATTTGAACGACTTCTTTTCCTTGGAAGATGGAAAATACGGCCGCGGCATCCTGAACAACTGCAAAATCAAAATCATTCTGAATCTGGAGGAAGAGGAAGCGCAGCGCGTACAGAGCGTCTTGAAGCTGACAGATGCCGAAATCGACAACATTACCCGCTTCGAGCGCGGCAGTGCGCTAATCGTCACAAACTCCAACAATGTCACCGTTGATATGCGATGCAGCGAGGAAGAAAAGGACCTGATTACCACAGACCGGGACGAGCTGCGCCGCATTGTAGAACGCAAAATGCAAAATCAAACCGAAACGGAGGAATCCTAATGAAAAAACCTGTTATCGCCGCCCTGTGCTGTCTGCTGGCGCTGGGCACCGCCACTGTTGCCTTTGCCGAGGAGCCCACACCCACCCCTGCCCCGGAACTGGTGGAATTGTCGCCGGAAGAGACCGCGCCGCAGTTTTATCCAGACAGTATCTCATGGCAGGAGGACGGCGGCCAACTGCTTGTCGTCAAACAGTACAGCGTACCGTATGGCACGGCCGTTACTGACCTGACCGAAAGCGGTATGCAGTGGGGCGGTGCCGATTACACCTTATGGGGTGTCACCGAGTCGGTAGAGGGTGGTGTGACCGAGGAAAAAGAGGTCACGCAGGATTTTGAATTGTCCGTGCGCAGCGCCGATGCCGAAACCGCTCGCAATGACGTGAAAGAATCTGTGGCCTACGACGATGAGTACGGCTTTTCCGGCTCGCTGACCTTGCAGGACATTACGATTGGTGAAACCTTGCAGGCGGACAGCACCTACATGGCAACGGCGCACTACGCCGGAACTGTCACCCGCACTGAGGCTGGAACTGTGCATTACACGCTGCTGTATGCGCCGGTTTCTGTGCCTGCCGTTGTTGCTGCGGCAGAAAGCGGGATTACACCGGCCCTGTTGATTATGGGGATTGCCTGCGCGCTGCTTTTCATCGCGGTGCTGCTGATTATCACCCATCTGCTGCACAAAGAGCCTGTCCATGCGACTGAACCCGCAAAGTCTGCGCCTGCGCCGAAAGTCTATGTGCCGTCCGGGGATATTGTCCTTGGCGGCAGAAATGAGGATGACGATGAAGAGAATCTCTGATTGGGCAAAAGTCCTGCTGCCGCTGGTTGGCAGCGGGATGATTCTGCACTACCTGTTCCTATGGCATGAGCGCCGTCACGCGGTGGCGCTGCATAAAGAAGTCTATCATAAGCCGAAATACTAAGGAGGAAAACGCCATGATTGCACAATGTCTTTACCAGTCCGACCCGAAGAACCTTGCCAGCATGGGCAGACAACGCCTTGCCTGCCAGCGTGCCGCCCGCAAATTACAGTGGGGCGTACAGAAAGAACGCATCTCCGAGACAAACGAGCCTGTGCCCCTGCTCATGCGCCCCGCTGTAAAGGAGATTTTACAGGATGCCGAGCAACACCGATTTGATGTGCTACTGATTGGCAACCGGGATTCTCTCTGCTGTGATGCCGCCGACATGGAGAGCTTTTTGACCGTGCTGAACTCGTTCAACATCCACATCTTTGCCGGCGGTCAGGGCAGCTGGGTCGAGCCGAACGGCCGCCACTATGCACCCCTGCCTCGCCTGCCGTGGCAGGAAGATGACGTTGCGGAGGTGCCGCAGTGAGAGAAAAATTCAAAAGATTCTGGGATACTGCTAACCCCGATTTGCTGCGACTTGTCATTATTTTTGTTTTGGTTGGGCTGCTGTTGGCCGGTTTCTTGCTTTTTGGGCATTCCGGTGATGGCGGTTCGGTGCTGCCTGCATGGGCACAGACCAAACGTGTCGAGCCACCCGACGAACGCCTTGCCGCCGCGCAGAAAGAAAACCCGGACACCGTGGCGTGGATCACGATTCCCAGCACCAATATTGACGCGCCCGTGCAGCAGTACGGAGACAACGACTACTATCTGCGCCGTGACGAGAAAGGTACCGAGGATTATCACGGTTGCATCTATGCTGACTATACCTGCCGTATGAACAGCGGCGAAAAAGTTTCCCGCAATCTGATTTTTTACGGGCACACCTTTACCGATGAAGACTACGAGGGAGGGTTTGAGGATCTGCACAAATATCGTGTGTTCGAGTTTGGGCAGGAGAACCCGTACATTTATGTTTCGCTGGCAGATGAAAAACTGACTTACCAGATTTTCAGTGTGTGGGTCTGTGATGTTTCCACCGACACTGACTGCATTCAGGCCAACCCGGACGATGCGGCCTTCCAGCAGATTCTGGGTAAGGCTGTTGCCGGCTGTGCGTTCGATTATGGTGTGGACGTGACAACGGATGACCATATTCTGACGCTCTCCACCTGTACGGCAGACCCTAACAGCCGCCTGCTGGTCGTTGCCAAGCTGATTGATGGAGGTGGTGTAGATGTAGCATCGTGATTTTTTCGCATTTGATGTAAAAATAATACGAAGGAGTTATGCAAATGCAATATAAACTCAAACACCGCTTATCTGCAGCGCTCATGGCGGGTGCCATGTGCTGCACAATGATTCCCGCAGCTTCGGCCGATGAGATTGCTACGCCGGAGACAGTAGATACGGCTGTTCCTGAAGTTACTGACAGTGTAACACCAGCCCTTTCTCAGATTACCGAAAATCTGTACAACGATCTACCTGATGCACCTACCGGCAGTTACATCGGCAGCATGGGTCTGCCTGTGGCAACCGGCGAAACCAAAATCAGCATTTCTTCGTGGGTGTCCGACTTGTACGATGGTGTGGATGCCCACATGGATGCGGATGCATTGAGCGAGGATGAAACAACCATCATTGTCGGTAAAGGTTCTGATTTCGACTATGCGGTGGTTCCGCTGCTGGTGCAGACGGAATATCCAGCAGATGGTGCAACATCCGAAATTATCCTGCCTGACGGTGTGGAACTTCTCAGCTATGCGTCCACCGACTATGACCTCATCCCCGCCGATGAGGTCGAGCAGACAAAAATCCTGCACCAGACCTACGCCGAGCAGTCTGCGGCGGCCACAGGGCTGTATGTGAAAACATCTTCCGACTTCACCGCACAGTTTATCTACACCGCCCCGGATGGCGAACAGTTGCAGAAATCCCTCCATGTGCAGTTGTCGGATGAAGCCGCCCCGACGCAGCTTTATGCAGACAACGGCATTGCTACACTTGCGGCAGGGCCGACTCCGCCGTATGCCACCGGCAAAATCACCAGTATTGCCAAGGAGGGCGGCACATGGCTCATTTGGTTCAACGGTCAGGAAGCCTACTGCTGCAGCCACGGCCTGAACGGCCAGCCCAAGGGCTGTCCCACCTACAGCTTCTCTCATGTGTCCCGCCTTGAACCCGGCCAGTATACCCCCGGCAACCACTATGCAAACCAGGTCAACATCTGGGGCGGTCTTGGCCAGCTGAGTCTGGATATGCTGGATGACCGTCCTGTTGTGGCAAGCCTTGAAGATGATCCTGAAGGCTGTGAAGAACAGCCGGACATCCTTGGCAGTCTTTACGATGAAACCCAGCAGTGGATCATGGAAAACTATCCCGACAGCTACGCGGCGCAGACCTATATTGCTGCTGCAGAAGAACTGGTAAACGGTACAGATGCACAGTCCGGGGAAAACGGCTACTACACCTACATCTATAATCCGCCCGCAGGGTATGCGTGGCAGGTTGTGGCGCTGGTCGGTGAAGAAATTGCGGGCGGCACTGAGATCCCGGATGTGCCGAGTGTTCCGGAACCGAAGTACTATTCCGCTGCATGGACAGCTCCCGCCCAGACTGCCGGCGGCAGCTTTGATCTGACATTCACCGTCAACACCGACAAGTACCAGCTGAACACGCTGGAAAAGGTGGACGGTGCGGTCATTACCGTCACGCCCAGCCGGACCGGCGGCAGCGTGGACGGCGGCAGCTGGCAGATGACCCCTGCTGCAGCGCAGACCATTACCACAAGTGGTCACACGCCGGATGACAACTTTCACCTCAACGGCGGCGATGGTTCTGCCACATGGGCGGTGCATTACGAGGTATCCAAGACCAGCACCAGTACGCTTACCGGGCAGGAAGGACCGTTCACCAGCCAAGCCGAAGCAGACGCCGCTGCAGAAACCGCCAAGAATGCGGCCATCGGGCAGCTGCAGAACGAAGCGCAGGGCATGGTGGATGCCGCTATTGCCTCGGCGCGGGCGCAGCTTGCCAATATTACATTCAGCTACGATGAAATCACCATCCCGCACGGCTTTGATGCCACGCCCGGCGCGCTGGGCAGTCACCAGACCATTACCGTTCCTGCCAACAGCTCGAACGATTACCAGATGAAAAACGATGAATGGTCGGTCAAGGTCAGCATCGACAAAATCGACAGCGAAACCAAGCAGCGCATCAAGAGCGATACCGAGTTTAAGATTTTCGAGTGGGATGCGGTTCGGCAGTGCTATATTCCGTTTGGCGGGTACAATCGGTACAAGGTCGAGCGCCAGTCGGATGGCACCTATACGGTCATCAACCACAGCGACTATGCAGGCGGTTCGGACGATTTGTTCTACACCCAGCGCAACGAGGGTAAGTTCGTCATCGTGGAGAGCCGCGCACCCAGCGGGTACTATGGTGACTGGTCGGATGTAAACGCTCCCGGCACAGCCGGTTCCGTGCTGGGCAAGCGGGCGTATGCTTTTGAAATCACGAAAGCGTTGGACGGTCAGACGATTTGGCTGGGCAACGCCGATTATAACGCCGACATCACCACGACCAACAGCGGCGGCACGCTCATCGACACCGGCGAGGGTGTGGTCACCATCACCTTTGGCAGCCGCAAGGCAGATAAGACCTACGCCACAGACCCCACCGGCATTGCCAACAACGAAGATTCCTACACCATGCACGCCAATACCGACAAGATGCAGAACGACCGTGTCCTCGGCAATATTCTGCTGACGAAAGTGGATCTGGACGCCGCGCGGTATCTGGCTGCGGGCAGCAACGGAGATACCACGCTGGAGGGGGCGGTGTATGATCTGTATGCCGCTGACACCATTGAACACCCGGACGGTGTTTCGGGTGTCGTAGATTATTCAAAAACCACCGATGCCAACGGACAACCTATCTGGCACACCACTGTCCTCACCAATGACGGCTGGGATACGGATTACCTGCCCATCTTGCAGAAAGACCGACTTGTGGCTTCCGCCCAAATCAATGACGGCAAACTGGCTTTTGCCAACCTGTACATGGGCCGCTACTATCTGGTCGAGCGTGCCACCGGGCTGGTGCTGCCCATCGACGGAAACGGCAAGCTGTATGTTACCGGGAAGTATCCGCAGCTAAATAAGAAGCTGGAACGCACCGGCAAGTACAGCAGCCTTGCCACCAAGGGCGGCGAGTACACCGACTACATCTACAAAAAACAGTATTCCGCCGTAGCCGAGAGCCGCAAGCTGAACGGCAGCAAGGCATGGGATGGGTATTATCTTTCCTACGCGAAAGGTTACCTCTGCGATGAGGTCAATCATTACAAAACCCTGTCCTATGCCGACGAGTCCGCCTACCACATCCACGCCGAGCAGGAGAGCCAAGACGAAGTGCTGAAATCCGGCTTTAGTTTGCAGAAGTTGGTTTCGACCACCGGTCAGCCAAGCCCGGCACTGAAGCTGGAGGGCGCTGGCTTTACCGTTTACCGCATTTCCAAACTGAGCAAGGCCGCGCAGTTCAAACAAAATCCTGACGGCAGTTACGATGTGCAAAGCATTTTGGACGCCTACCGCAAAGACAATTACGATAACGCCACACTAAAATACGATTTCACCGCCGAAGGGCAAGCCATCGCCAATATGTACGAGAGCAGTACCGAAACAGTCAACGCCTATAACGCGACCTTGACCGCAGACGGTGACCACGCCAACGGCAAGGGCAACGGCTGGATGCCCACGGATCAGCCCGCTGAATATAGGCTGGGAGAAATGTTCACCAACGATGAGGGCATTTTCCGCGTAGAGGGGCTACCCTATGGGCAGTACCTTGTCGTGGAAACCACCATCCCCAAGGATGTGTTCCAGTGTGATCCGTTCATCGTGACAGTGGACGCCAACAGCCCGCAAAGCCGATTCACGATTCCCGCGGGCAGCGTCACCACCGCCAGCAACAATTATATGACCTTTAACGTGCTGGACGAGGAACTGGAAGGCTATTTGCAGCTCATCAAGACCGACACCGAAACCGGCAAAGCGGTCAAAATCGCCAACACCTCTTTTGCCTTGTACAAATTAGATGACAAGGGTAATATGACCCGCATTTCCATGATCGACCCCGCCAGCGGCAGCGCCACCAAGAAAACGGATGTGTTCTACACCGATGCAGGCGGTCTTATGAAAACACCCGAAAAACTGCCGCTGGGCAGATATTTGATTGAAGAACTGCAAGGCCCGGAAGGTTATTTCAACGATCCTGCCTACTCGGTGGAGTTTGAAATCAAGTCCGACCGCGTTTGGCAGGTCGTGGGCAATGCTACCAACGACATGGATGAGTACATCGTTACCGAGAAATATTGCAATCACGAAGCACTCGGTCAGCTTACCATTCGTAAGCTGGGCAATGTGCTGACCGACTACCAAGATGGACAGTTCATCTACACGCAGGACAACCTTGCAGGCGCGGCGTACGAAATTCACGCTGCAGCCGACATTGCCACACCTGACCGCCAAGGCACCTACTGGTACAAATCCGGCGATTTGGTGGCAACTGTTACCACCGGCGCGGAGGGTCAGGTGGATGAAGTGAAATTCAGTCCCACCCGCACGAAGGCAACCTATGATTTCTTGAAAA